>Ga0114999_10003600_pt1 | contig 19311 bp, 24 predicted proteins | sample ArcticOcean_MG_C_3_FD_89820 | JGI IMG/M metagenome (GOLD analysis project Ga0114999, IMG submission 89820) | Marine microbial communities from western Arctic Ocean - ArcticOcean_MG_CB8_126 | ecosystem: Environmental > Aquatic > Marine > Oceanic | place: Arctic Ocean: Canada Basin | collected...
AAACGCGCCGGGGACTTCGTCACCTTACGTGATGTGATTGATGCGGTTGGCAAAGACGTCGTGCGCTTCATTATGTTGACGCGCCGCAATGATGCACCGCTCGATTTCGACCTCGCCACCGTCACCGAGCAATCGCGCGACAACCCGGTTTTCTATGTGCAGTACGCGCACGCCCGCGCATGCTCGATCAAGCGGCGTTTGGCTGAGAGTTTCGAAGATATCAATGTTGATAACATCGATTGGCAAACTATCGGATTCGATGAATTGACCGATCCAGGCGAAATGGCATTGATCAAACGTCTTGCAGGTTGGCCGCAGCTTGTTGAAACCGCGGCCCTCGCGCATGAGCCGCATCGCGTCGCGTTTTATTTGGCCGACGTCGCAGCCGAATTTCATGCGCACTGGAACAAAGGGAATGAAAACGCGCAAAAGCGTTTCGTTGTCGCCGACGACAGGGAGTTGTCTATCGCAAGAGTTGGCCTCGTGCAGGCAGTTGCTCACGTGATCGCGTCGGGTCTCGACGTAATGGGCGTCACGCCGGTCGAGGAGATGCGTTAACTCACTGATCGGGAACCACGACATGGCTGACGGTCACCAGCAAGAAGAGCGGACACAATCGCGTCGGGCGCGCCTGCGTTTGGGGCGGCTTGCCCTGGCAGCAATCGCCCTGATCGCAGCCATCGGGGCAGTGGTGTACACCTATAATCTGGGATTTCGCCAGGGTGCAAAGTACGCTCCTCCGCTGATCACTGCGGACCCGTCACCGACCAAGATGCCGCCGGCGTCGCCGGGCGGCATCGAAATTCCGCACCAGGACAAGCTGGTCTACCAACGCCTATCGACGTCGCGCGCGCCGTCGGAATCCCCGATCGTGATATTGCTGCCACCGCCGGAGGAGCCGCTTCCCAAACCCCCGCGCGAGCTGGAGCCGCGACTGGCATCGGCGGCAATTGCCGATGACGCGGTGTCGACTCCGGCTACTCTCGCCCCTGATATCCAAACTTCAAAAGGCGGAGAGGCTGAAGTTAAAGCTAAAGTTGAAGCTGAAGCGCAGCCCCCGCCGGTGCAGCGAGCGACACCGCCTTCACCGGCGCCGGTGAGCAACGCACCAGCAGTAAAGGAGCCGATTAAACAGGCGATCGCCGTGGCTGTCGCGACGCCGGCTACCAACGGGATGACGTCGATCCCGACCCTGAAGGCACCGCCAATCACCGCGACATACCTGCTGCAGTTGGGATCGTTTAGAAGCGACGCCGCCGCTCAAGCAGGATGGCGGCGGCTGGTAAAGCGGCATCGAGCGATACTTGAGCTGTTGCCTCATCGCGTCGCGCAAGCGGACCTCGGCGCTGCAAAAGGGATCTACCACCGGCTCCAGGTTGGTGCTTTCGATTCGCGGGAGGGGGCCGACACCGTATGCCGACAACTCAAAGCGCAAAGTCAGGATTGCCTGATTGTCAAACGCTAATCTGACGCCACGATCGCCCGTCATTTTTGGTTGCGGTGGCGAACGCCTCAGCCCTGAAGAGCAATCGTTCTTCCAGGCAACGCGGCCGTTCGGGTTCATATTGTTTGGCCGCAACTGCACCGCGCCGCAGCAAGTCCGCACACTGGTCGAGGAATTACGCAGCACTGTCGACGATGCGGGGGCCCCAGTTCTTATCGATCAGGAGGGCGGTCGTGTTCAGCGCTTGGGCCCGCCAAACTGGAGACAACGGCCGCCCGCACGGGCCATTGGCCGCCTCGATCAATGCGACCGTTCTCAAGCGCGTCATGCGGCATGGCTGGCCGGTCGGTTAATCGCGGCGGATCTAGAGGCGCTCGGCATAACCGTAGACTGTGCCCCGGTGCTGGACGTTCCGGCAACCGGGAGCCATGACGTGATCGGCGATCGAGCATTTTCTGACTGCGCGGATACCGTAACCGTGCTCGGTGCATCGTTTTGCGAAGGATTGCTCGATGGCGGCGTGTTGCCGGTGATTAAGCATGTCCCTGGACATGGTCGTGCACGGGTCGACAGCCACCATGACTTACCCGCAGTCGACGACCATCTTGCCGCATTGACCATCACCGACTTTGCGCCATTCGCGGCCTTGGCCGGCATGCCGCTCGCGATGACCGCGCATATTCTTTACCGTCAACTGGATCCGGCCAGTGTCGCGACGCTGTCGCCCATCATTGTCCAACAGGTCATTCGTGATCAGATCGGATTTAACGGCGTTCTCATCAGTGACGACATTTCAATGAACGCATTGCCGGGACCGCTTGGCGAACGTGCGCGCGGGGCCCTGGACGCCGGGTGCGATTTGGTTCTTCACTGCAATGGTGAAATCGAAGAAATGAAACAGGTCGGCAATGCCGTCGGGCCGTTAGGACCTCTGGCGATCGAGCGCTGGCAATCGGCCGAAGCGATGCGCCGCACAGTGCAGGATTTTGATCGACCTCGTGCTGAACTGGAGCTCGAAGCGTTGGTCGGCTTAGAGGAAGCGTCACTAAATGGACATTGACGTCCTAGGGTTTGTTTACGACTTGTCCGTATGGGCGTTGCCGGTACTGCTTGCGATCACCTTGCATGAAGCGGCGCATGGGTACGCCGCCTGGAAGCTCGGCGATGACACCGCTTATCGGCGCGGCCGTGTTTCATTCAACCCGCTCCGGCATATCGATCCTTTCGGCACGATCTTGCTGCCGGCGATTCTATTGATAGGGTCCGGTGGCAAGTTCATGTTCGGCTATGCCAAGCCGGTTCCCGTCGCCTTTCATCGACTTTTTAAGCCGCGCCGAGATATGGTCTGGGTCGCACTTGCCGGACCCGGTGCTAATGTCGTGCTTGCGTTCGCGGGCGCAATTGCATTTCACATCGTGCCACTCGTGCCGCCGGTGGTGGGGGCTTGGCTCGCCCAGATGCTTGGCTTCATGATTTTCTTCAATCTGTTGCTTGCGGTTTTCAACATGGTGCCGCTTCCGCCGCTAGATGGCGGGCGGGTCGCAGTCGGGTTGCTTCCCGATTCGCTAGCGTTTCCATTGGCGCGTCTGGAACGATTCGGCTTTCTGATACTCGTCGCCGTGCTGTTCATCGTGCCTTTTGTCGGCGGGCAATTCGGGTTTGAGCTCAATATTTTTTTGTGGGCGATATTGCCAATCGTAGACGTGTTGCATGGTGTGGTTGTCGCGTTGGCGGGTCACGGGTGAGGGGACGGGGGCGCGCCTGGATTTAGTTATCGTCATCTTCTCGTGGGTTATTCCGGTCTTGCTCGCAGCAACCTGGCGCGAAGCTGCGAAGGCACGCGCGGCGGTGCGACTGGGATTGCCGGCTCAATCCCCCGAGAAGCGTACCTCGCTCAGCCTGCTGGAGAACATTGATCCCCTGGGAACGGTTGCGCTGCCACTCCTTCTCATAGGCTTATGGATGATCGACTCAAGTGCGCCGCCGTTGATTTTTGCTTTTGCCAAACCGTTCACAGTAGATCCGGCCGCGGTTGCGCGGCGACCGATAGCGGCACAGCAAGTTCATGCCGCTGGTCTAATCGCCAACGCGGCCTTGGCGGTAGTAGGTGCAATTCTGCTTTATTTTGCCTACCTCCTACCTGGCGGATTTACGACGTTTTTCGTGCAGACGTGCCGATTGCTCGTGCTCACGAATCTGATGCTGCTTTTTATTCATCTCATTCCGGTGCCGCCCTTCGATCTCGGCCGGATCTTGTTCGACCGTGACCAGAGCCTAGGCGCGGATTGGGTGCGTAAGGGATTGCTTGGTGCTGGTGGGGTCATCGCTCTTGGCGCAATGGCTGCGCTTTGGATTCCGGGTGCGGTCAATCCTTTTGTCTACGTCCTTTGGCCGCCGACAGAGTTTCTCTATAATCAAACGATTATCATTCTCCACGCGCTATGAGGCCGAGGTCCGTGGACCATCAGGAATTTGAGCAAACGCCAACGGTGGTACCGATCGACCGCGAGGCGTTGGTCGTCGATCTCGATGGCTATGAAGGGCCGCTGGACGTCCTGCTCACGCTCGCGCGCAATCAAAAAGTCGATATCACCAAGATCTCGATCCTGGCGTTGGCCGAGCAATACCTCGCGTTTATCGCCGAGGCGCGCCGTATTAGGCTCGAGGTCGCCGCAGACTACTTGGTGATGGCGGCGTGGCTTGCCTATCTCAAATCGCGTCTCTTACTGCCGGAACCGGTTGACAACGAACCGAGCGGTGAGGAGTTGGCTGCCGATCTCGCCCAGCGGCTGCGCCGGCTGGAAATCGTGCGGATCGCCGGGGAGAAATTGTTCGAGAGGAACCTGCTTGGGCGTGATGTATTCGCGCGAGGCGACCCGGAAGGCGTACGAGTGCTCACGACGTCGGTCTTCGAAGTCTCACTGTTTGACCTGCTGAAGGCTTATGGCCGGCAGCAAACTCGTGATCGTTCCGTACCGCTAAGCATTCGGCCGCGCGTCCTGCATACGATCGAGGAGGCCTTGGGCCGGCTTAGCCGTCTTATTGGGAGGGTTCCAGATTGGCAGCACCTCGAGGGTTTTCTACCGCCGGAACTCATCGATGGTTTCGATCGCCGTTCGGCTGTGTCGTCAACATTCTCAGCGAGTTTGGAATTGGCGCGCCAGGGTCAACTTGAAATCCAGCAACGACAAGCGTTCGGCCCGATTTACCTACGTAAGGTCTCGCGTGGCTCATGAGCGGATTAAGCGGACCCGAACCTCTCAAAGAAGCGGACATCGAGTATCAAAATCTGATTCGAATGGTTGAGGCATTATTGTTTGCCGCGGCCGAACCGCTCGACGATGCGACACTGGCTTCACGCCTACCCCAAGATGCGCCGCTCGAAAAACTTCTAGCATCGCTACGTCAAAGCTATGCGCCGCGGGGCATAAACCTAATCCAAGTGGCGGGCCGATGGGCTTTTCGAACCGCCCCCGACCTCGCATTCCTAATGGAAAAAGAGCGCAAAGTATCGCGCCGGCTTTCCAAAGCTAGCCTCGAAACACTCGCCATCGTGGCCTATCACCAGCCGGTAACCCGAGCAGAAATCGAGGATATTCGTGGCGTCTCCGTCAACCGCGGGACGTTGGACTTGCTCATGGAGGCCGGGTGGGTGCGGATGATGGGTCGTCGTCGTAGCCCCGGCCGCCCGGTGACCTATGGCACAACAGACGGATTTCTGGAGCATTTTGGACTACCCGCCATCGGCGATCTTCCGGGTATGGATGAACTGAAGGCGACGGGCCTGGTTGAGGGAGAAACCACCCTGCCGCTTTTCCCTCAAGAACCGGACGACGACGATGGCGAAACAGGCGCAGCAGGTGAAATGGCCGAGTAAAGGTATTCCGCTCGACGACGGCTTTGTGTCCACGTTGATAGCGGCGGCGGCTTCGTAGTCCCGAAGAGTCAACGGTCCAAGAGGGAACTGAACCCTGGGTGCGATTGCGTCGCCCTAGGGTTTCTGCCATTATCGCCGCAACTTCCCGATATCAATCCAAACACCCGGAGATGGGGAATGGGAATTAGCTTCTGGCAGATTCTGATTGTTGCCGCGGTCGTCGTGTTGCTATTCGGTCGCGGCAAGATCTCGTCGTTAATGGGCGATGTTGCTCAAGGAATAAAAAGCTTCAAGAAAGGCATGAAGGACGATGACGAAGAAGTCACGGCGGCCAATCGAGAGGCGCTAAACGCCGCCAACGAAGGCGAAAGCACGGACGAAAAACGCGACACCGCAGCCGGCGGCTAACGCTCCCCGGGATTTCGCGCCGCGATCGCGGTTCGCCTAGAAAGCTGGTTGCGGCTGCGTTCAAGGCAGGCACCCTATGCTCGATATCGGCTGGACCGAGCTTCTCGCGATTGCGGTGCTGACGATTATCGTCGTCGGCCCGAAAGACCTACCGAAGGTTTTGCGAACGGTTGGCCAATGGACGGCCAAGGCTCGCTCGATCACGCGCGAGTTTCAAAATAGTTTGGACGACATGGTGCGTCAGACCGACCTCGACGAAATAAAGCGTGAGATCGATTCAACCACTTACAACAATATCGGATCTCTCGATAATATTATCGATCCGACCGGGACAACAGAGCGTGTATTTGACCTGGCGGAAACGTCGTCTCCATCATCTGAAAGCGATGTTGCCGAGTTCACTGCGCCATCGCCGGGCGAGGACGAAACCGTGATGGGCGAGGTGCCGCCTCTCGTGGAGATCGGTGCCGCACCCGAAGAGGTCAGCTCGGACATGCCTGATCAACCGGCGAAGGATGAGCCACAGCGCCAAATCGGGTCGTAGTCGTGGCCGAGCCAGAGACAGTTCCCACCGCCGCCGACATTCCTGACGCTGAGGGCGCGAAAATGCCGCTGCTTGATCATTTGGTCGAGCTGCGCAAACGGCTGCTTCACGCGGCAATTGCCTTCGTGATCGCCTTTGCGGCCTGCTACACGGTGGCGGAACCGATTTACGCATTCCTCATTCAGCCGCTGGCGGATATTTATGAAGGTGAAGCAAATCGACGGATGATCTACACGGCGCTGCACGAGGCCTTTTTCACCTATCTCAAAGTGGCGTTTTTTGGCGCTGCGTTTGTGTCGTTTCCGATCGTCGCGGGTCAGATCTGGATGTTTGTCGCGCCCGGTCTGTACAAAAAGGAGAAGATTGCATTTCTGCCGTTTCTGATCGCCACGCCGGTGTTGTTCATCATGGGCGCAGCGCTGGTTTATTACCTAATCTTCCCACTGGCGTGGTCGTTTTTTGTTAGCTTCGAAACACTAGGCGGCGAGGGTACGCTCGCCATTCAGCTCGAACCGAAGGTCAACGAATACCTCGCGCTGGTGATGAAATTGATCTTCGCGTTCGGAATCAGTTTTCAGCTTCCGGTCCTATTGACCCTGATGGCGCGCGCCGGTCTGGTCGGAGCGAAAACGCTCCGGGCCAAGCGCAAATATGCGATCGTGATTACATTCGCAGTCGCCGCGGTTCTGACGCCGCCGGATGTGATCAGCCAGATTGGCCTCGGCATTCCCATTCTATTGCTCTACGAAATCTCGATCCTCTGTGTAGGACTGGTTGAGAAGCGTCGTGCCGCGGACGCCGGAGAGGCCGCCCCCTAGCGCAGTCTTACCGCTGGTAGACGCGGTGAGGGACCGGGCGTATATAAATCGCACATTTGTAAAACCGCTTTGGTGGTTGGGCGTAAGCCCCGCCGGGGCCTAACTTGATACATCCCTCTCATGCTGGACATCCGGTGGATTCGCGATAACCCGGCGGCTTTCGACGCCGCTCTGAAGAGCCGTGGCCTACCGCCAGCGTCGGCTGACATCGTGGCCGTCGACCATGAACTTCGGGCCTGCCAAACCGAACTGCAGGACATGCAGGCCCGGCGCAATCAAGTGTCGAAGGAAATTGGGGCCGCGAAAGCCGGGGGCGGTGACGCGCAGGCTCTTATCGACGAAGTCGCCGACCTCAAGACTGCCATCCACGATGGCGAGGAAACCCAACGAGTCCTTGATGCAAAACTACGCGATCAGTTGTCTGGATTGCCAAATGTTGCCGATAGCGATGCTCCGGTTGGTGCTGACGAAAGCGCCAATGTCGAAATCCGCAAAGTAGGGGAGCCGCGGACGTTTGATTTTGAACCCAGAGATCATGTCGATCTCGGCGAGGCCCTAGGGTTGATGGATTTCGAAGCCGCGAGCCGCATGTCGGGCGCCCGGTTCGTGGTGCTACAGGGTGCGCTCGCCCGGCTTGAACGCGCGCTCGGCGCATTCATGCTGGATATCCACACTAACGATTTCGGTTATACCGAAATATCGCCGCCGCTGCTGGTCCATGACGCGGCTATGTACGGCACGGCACAACTGCCAAAATTTGCCGAAGATCTCTATCAAACTCGACCGCCAGAGGACTGGAATTCGGAGCCTGGAATCGACCAAAACCAACAAGGCAATCAGGACATGATAGGCTCACGGCGTTGGTTGATTCCGACCGCTGAAACGTCGCTGACAAACCTCGTTCGCGAACAAATCCTAGATGAAGCGAAGCTGCCGATCAGGCTTACCGCGCAGACCCCGTGTTTCAGGTCGGAAGCCGGCGCTGCGGGGAAAGATACGCGCGGCATGATCCGTCAGCACCAATTTACCAAAGTTGAACTCGTCAGCGTGACGACACCAGAGCAGGCCACCGACGAACATGAGCGCATGACATTGTGCGCCGAAGAAATTCTGAAGCGGCTCGAACTGCCCTATCGCGTTGTCGTTCTGTCGACAGGCGATATGGGGTTCGCGGCGCACAAGACCTATGACATAGAGGTGTGGTTGCCGGGGCAGAACGCCTATCGTGAAAGATCCAGTTGCTCCAACTGTGGCGACTTCCAAGCGAGGCGGATGAATGCGCGTTATCGGCCACATGAAGGGAAGGGTACGCGATTGGTTCACACTCTAAATGGATCGGGGCTCGCCGTCGGTCGCGCCTTGGTCGGCGTTCTTGAAAACTATCAGAGATCCGACGGAGCCATCGTCTTACCCGATGCGCTTCGGCTCTACATGAACGGCGACACGGTGATTGGACCACATGGCTAAGCGCGCGGGCGGCAAATCTTCTGGCAAGCCGGGGCAGGCCATCGATGGCAAGCTTCGAATCTTGATATGCAATGATGATGGTATAGACGCACCCGGCATCAAAGTGTTGGAGCGGATCGCCCGCACCTTGTCCTCCGATGTTTGGGTGGTAGCACCGGACTCCGAACAAAGTGCGGTTTCCCATTCGCTTACCCTGCGGCGACCATTGCGAATTCGTAAGATTTCAAGCCGGCGATTTGCGATTGATGGAACGCCGACGGACTCGGTCGTCATTGCGCTGAACCATATCATCAAGGACAAACGCCCTGGCTTGTTGCTGTCGGGCGTTAATCGCGGCGCCAATCTGGGCGATGATATCCCCTATTCGGGAACGGTGGCCGCGACGATGGAGGGGACTCTGTTGGGAATTCCGTCGATCGCAATGAGCCAGGTCTTCCGTCATCCGCATCCGCTCAAATGGGCAACCGCCGAAAAACACGCGCCAACTTTGATACGCGACCTCCTCGCGGTTGGTTGGGCCAAGGACGTGTTACTCAACATAAATTTTCCGGATGTTGTGGCACCCCAAGTGAATGGCGTCGAGATTACGCGGCAAGGGCGGCGTACGCTCGGCGATCTGCTCGTCGATGAGCGCAGCGATGCGCGCGGTGTGCCGTATTATTGGATCGGCTATCGCAGGCACTTGGGTGGTTGCGCCAAGGGCTCGGACTTCGCGGCGATCGCCGACGGCAAAATCTCGGTGACACCGCTGCAGTTCGATCGTTCGCACGCCGCAACTCACCGCTCCCTTCGCGCCGCTCTGAAGTGACCGATATCGGACCCACCAATAACACGAGGACGATTGACGCACGTGTTTTGCGGCTGGTTATGAAACTCCGCGAACAGGGAATCACCGCTACCGACGTGTTATCGGCGCTTGAGCGCGTGCCGCGTGAGGCGTTCGTGCTCGATTCATTCACCGATCGCGCTTACGACAACAACGCACTACCGATCGATCAAGGGCAAACGATCAGTCAGCCCTACATTGTCGCCTACATGACTGAGGCGCTGCGCCTCAACGATCGTTTGAAAGTTCTTGAGATTGGAACTGGATCTGGTTACCAAACCGCGGTTCTGAGCAAGCTTAGCCGCCGTGTGTATAGCATCGAAAGATATCCCAGTCTGTTGGCCCAAGCTGAAGCACGCTTTGCTAATCTCGGTCTGCACAACATCACGACACGGGTTGGCGATGGCTACAAAGGGTGGCCCGAGCAAGCCCCATTTTTGCGCATCATCGTTACCGCAGCTGCGCCCGATGTTCCACAGGTGCTCGTGGATCAGCTTGATGTTGGAGGAATCATTGTGTTGCCGATAGGAGAGGGGCGTCATAACCAGCAACTCGTTCGCATCACAAAGGGCGAGGACGGTTGCCACGCCGAGGACCTAATTGCCGTTCGCTTCGTCCCTCTGGTCGAGGGGGTCGCCGACGAAGGATGAGAGGGACGCTTGATACCTAGCGAGCAGGTTTTGCTAAGGAGCGACGGACGGCGCGCGTTTGTATGCCTGGCCTTTTTGACTTGCCTGGGTTTTCTGCTTGCCGCGTGCACGCGTTCGGTTCCGGCGCCAGTTGTTTTCGGTAGCAAGCCACCGCCGACCGCGACGGTTCAGAATCGGACGACTCCAAAGCCGTTGCAGCGGCCGACGCAGCCCACCGCACAAACTCGCGACCAGGTCCAAAAGAACCTGAAATCCGGCGCGGTAGTGGCCACGGTGATCGGCGGTGAGACTGTTTATCATATCGCTCGTCGCCATCGGGTCGCGTTACGCGATTTGATCGAAGGCAACGAGTTGGTCCCACCGTACAAGTTGCGTCGGGGACAAAAACTGGTTGTCCCGGCTGTGCGAATTCACAGGGTAGCAAGGGGAGACACGCTCTATAGCCTCTCGCGCAGCTACGGCGTGGACAGGTATACGATCGCGTCGATCAATCTAATCGACGCTCCTTATCTCATCCGAACTGGCCAGAACTTACGGCTTCCGAACCGCCACCGTGCTGCGGTTGTGTCCACCAAAGCCGCGCCGCCACCTGAAGCATCGAAGCCGCGCGTTGCCAACCCATCGTCAGCAGCGGTATCGGCTGCGCGATCCTCGTCGACACGCTTTGTCTGGCCGTTGCGCGGCAGCGTAATCTCGGGTTACGGCGCCAAGCCAGGCGGATTGCGAAACGACGGTATCAATATTGCCGCGAGCTCTGGTGCTCCAGTTGTGGCTGCTGACGCTGGCGTTGTCGCTTATGCCGGGAACGAACTCCGTGGCTTTGGAAATCTCCTACTGCTCCGCCATGCGGGCGGTTGGACCTCGGCTTATGCCCACAACAATAAACTTCTGGTCAAGCGCGGCGATCGTGTATCGCGTGGCGACGTTATCGCGCATGCCGGGGCAACCGGTCGGGTGGCGCGTCCGCAGTTACATTTTGAATTGCGCCGACAATCCGACGCCGTCGATCCTCTACGGTTCCTGACGCCGTTGTCGTAACCATAGTTTTTAGTCGATCGAGGTTCCGAGGCGGCCGGCGAGATCTTGGACGAATTGCCAGGCGACACGACCTGAGCGTGCGCCCCGTGTCATAGACCACTCGATTGCCTGAGCGCGTAGATCGTCGGCCCCGATCTTGAGGCCGTATTTCTCGGCGTAGCCTTCGATCATTCGTAGATAATCGGCCTGATCACAATTGTGAAAGCCGAGCCACAAGCCGAACCGGTCCGACAATGAAATTTTTTCTTCAACCGCTTCCGACGGATTAATGGCTGTGGATCGTTCATTTTCGATCATATCGCGCGGCATAAGGTGGCGGCGGTTCGAGGTTGCATAGAACAACACGTTTCTCGGTCGGCCTTCGATACCACCCTCGAGCACCGCTTTGAGTGACTTGTAGTTTGTATCGGATCCCTCAAACGAGAGATCATCGCAATACATTATGAAACGCTGATTGTCGTTGCGAAGTCGCTTTAGCAGCCGCGGCAGGCTGACAATATCCTCCCGATGGATCTCAACCAGCCGCAAACCGCCGGGAGTCTCTTCACAAATTTTGGCATGAACCGCTTTAACAAGTGAGCTTTTACCCGTGCCGCGGGCGCCCCAAAGCAGGGCGTTATTTGCGGGCAGGCCGGTCGCAAAACGTCGGGTATTGTCCACCAGAATGTCGCGGACCCGGTCGATGCCAATTAGCAACGCCAATTCGACCCGATTGATTTCGGTAACCGGTTCGAGACGATCCCCCTCGGCGTGCCAGACGAAAGCGTCGGCAGTGTCCAGCCTCGCGCCGTTCGCGATCGGCTGCGGGGCGATCGCCTCGAGCGCTTGGGCAATGCGCTCAAGTAGCGGTTTCAGATCGGAGTTGAACTCGTCGTTCACGGCGTCGACTGTTGTTGTGGCGGGTTTCGCCTGTTTCGAAGCGCGCGAACCTAACATAACCGGTATGAGCGTCAAACCTCGCGGAAAACTGCCCAAAATCGAAAACGGTGGGTGGGGTCAAATGATTTGCAATGCGGGAAACGGTTTGTATAGTCGCGCGTCATTGACACGGTCTGGAGTCCTGAATGTTGATCTCTCCGGCATATGCCCAAACCGGCGGATTAGGTGGGTTCGATCTCGTCTCACTGATGCCGCTCGTGCTGATTTTCGTGGTGTTCTATTTCTTGCTGATTCGCCCGCAGCAGAAGAAGCAAAAAGCCCATCGCGAGATGATTGGTGCGGTTCGTCGCGGTGACAATGTGCTCACCAATGGTGGCATCTTCGGCCGTGTTACCAAGGTCGTCGACGATGACCGTTTGCAGGTCGAAATCGCCGACAACGTTCGTGTTCACGTCGCGCGTTCGATGATCTCGGAAGTCATGACCAGAACCGAACCGGTCAAGGAAACGCGTGACCGCGATAATAAGAAAAGCGGGAGCGGCGACAAAAAGATCGGGAGCGGCGACAAAGACAAAAGCGCGAGCGGTGATAAAGACAAAGAGGACGGTAGCGACAAGTGAGCCGCTGCTAACCCGAAGCCGCGACGCAGGGTAGAACGGACGAACCCCGATGCTTTATTTCGCCAAGTGGAAGATCACCCTGATCATGGGCGTGTGCCTGATAGGGTTGATTTTCGTGGCGCCCAATTTCGTTCCCTCGCGAACGGCGGCGACGATTCCGAGTTGGCTTCCTCACCAGCAAATAAGTCTAGGTCTCGATCTCCAGGGCGGATCGCACCTCTTGCTTGAGGTCGACGTCGAGGCGCTAATCAAAGAACGCATCGAGTCACTGATCGACGCGACACGCGCGGCGCTGCGCGGGGAACGCGTGCGCTATCGCTTCGGTGCGCGCCGCGAGCGATCTCTGCAGGTTAGCATTCTTCGCGAAGAGCAACGCGAACAGGCGCTCGAATTGATTCGCGCATTGGCAAATCCGGTCTCCGGGGGGGTCCTGGGTATCGGGGGCGGCGATGAAGATATCGAGGTCGAAATAACGGATGACGGAACGATTACCATTACGCTTACGGATCAAGCGGTCCAGCAAGCGCGTAACGCGGCTGTGGAGCAGTCGATCGAGATCGTGCGCCGACGCATCGATGAAACCGGCGTCCGCGAGCCAACTATTCAGCGTCAAGGCGCTGAACGTATTCTTGTGCAACTTCCCGGCATCGACGATCCCGAACGCATTAAGCGACTGCTTGGCCAGACCGCGAAAATGGTATTTCGGCTGGTCGACGTGAATACCTCGGTGACCGATGCCCGTGGCGGCAACGTTCCGGCAGGCTCGGAACTCATCGATGCTGCCGATGAATTAGATTCTGCGGGTAACGCGTTGCAATACGTGATTCGCAAGCGGGTGATGGTCAGCGGCGAGCGTCTGGTGGATGCCCAACCGTCCTTTGACCAACGCACTGGTGAAGCGGTCGTGACGTTCCGGTTTGATTCAGCCGGTGCGAAGCGGTTTGGCGAAGTCACTCAGGAGAATGTCGGGCGCCCCTTTGCCATCGTGCTCGACGGCAAGGTGGTCAGCGCACCGGTTATTCGAGAGCCTATTCTCGGCGGTACGGGGCAAATCAGCGGGAATTTTACGGTTCAGGAAGCGAGCGATCTGGCGGTGGTGCTCCGTGCCGGTGCTTTACCGGCACCGCTTAAGATTCTCGAGGAAAGAACGGTAGGTCCCGATCTTGGTGCCGACTCAATCCGCGCGGGCAAGGCCGCGGGTGTTGTTGCTTTTCTCGCGGTGATGGTCTTCATGTTTGCGTCTTACGGCATATTTGGCTTGGCGGCCAACGTGGCGCTAATGGTTAACATGATCCTGATTGGCGCGGTGTTGTCGGTACTGCAAGCCTCCTTAACACTGCCTGGAATCGCGGGCATTGTTCTCACGATCGGCATGGCAGTGGACGCCAATGTTTTGGTCTTTGAACGAATCCGCGAGGAGGTTCGGTCCGGCAAGACGCCGCTCAATGCTCTCGAAACGGGATATCGTCGCGCTTTGACGACTATTATCGACGCCAACGTAACGACGCTGATCGCGGCCATCCTGCTATTCCAATTCGGCTCGGGCCCAGTTCGTGGATTTTCGGTAACCCTGGCGATCGGCATCCTTTCATCGGTATTCACGGCAGTGACCCTGGCGCGATTCCTGATCGTTCTGTGGGTCCGGCGAACACGACCGACGGTACTTTCGGTTTAGGGCATCACAATGCGCCAACTCAAGCTTGTCCCCTCCAAAACCAACATCCCTTTTACGCGGCGGCGCACGATGGCGCTCATTACGTCCAGCGTGCTCGCAGTCGCATCGATCGTTCTGTTTCTTACCTTCAATCTCAACTACGGCATCGACTTTCGCGGCGGCATTATGATCGAAGTCAAGACGCCGGGTCCCGCCGATATTGGCGCAATGCGTTCGGCACTATCGAACCTCGGCCTCGGAGAAGTTGCGCTGCAGGAGTTTGGTGCGCCGGACGACGTCCTTATCCGCGTTGAACAGCAGCCCGGTGATGAGGAAGGCCGCCAACATGCACTTACGGTCGTGCGCGAGGCTCTCTTGCAAGCGATTGGTCCCGGTATAATCGAACGTCGGGTCGAGTTCGTTGGCCCCAAGGTGAGTACCGAACTCGTGCGTTCCGGCGCACTTGCGCTTGGCCTCGCACTGGTTGCGATGATGCTCTACATCTGGTTTCGGTTCGAGTGGCAGTTTGCGGTCGGGGCCGTCGTCGCCCTGATTCACGACGTCGTGCTCACGATCGGCATGTTTAGCGTTGTCCGTCTTGAGTTCAACCTCGCGATCATTGCGGCGATCCTTACGATCATTGGCTACTCGATCAACGATACGGTGGTGGTCTACGACCGCATTCGTGAGAACATGCGAAAATATAAGGTCATGCCGATCGACGAATTGCTTGATCTCAGTGTCAATCAAACGCTGTCGCGGACGGTTATGACGTCGGTGACGACGTTGGTAGCTCTCGTTGTTCTATATTTGTTTGGCGGCGAGGTAATCGCCGGATTTACGCTGGCAATGATCTGGGGCGTCGTCATTGGTACTTACTCATCGATCTTCGTTGCCGCGCCGGTGATCGTTTACACCAATGTACGGCGCGACGTGGGGCCCGACGAAGATGGCGAAGGCGACTTGGCACCGGGATCGACCCGCCCCTAGCCCGCTTTCGCTCACAACTCGCGACCTGCCAATAAACAATGGGTCTCACGCCGACAATTTCAGTCGGTCGTCAACATGTCGAAGCCTATGGCGACGGCGGGTTTCGGGTTAGTGGTAAACGTTGGCAAGGCTCCGTTCTGGTGTTTCGCGAGCAAAACATTGCCTGGCCCGTCAAAACTTTCGCGGAAATTGAAATCGTTCACCTGATGCCGGTTATCGAGCCGGCCGATCCGGGCTTAAAGATCGAGATCCTGCTATTGGGGTGCGGTCGGCAGATGGCGCTCGTTGGCCCAGACCTGCGCGCGCACTTACGTAACTCGGGGATTAGCATTGAGCCGATGGATACCGGCGACGCCTGTCGCACTTACAATGTATTGGCAAACGAGAATCGCAAGGTAGCCGTGGCGCTGATAGCAATTCAGTAAGATGTCACTTCGCATAAGAAAAGGGGCCCGCAAGCGGGCCCCTTTGTCGTCGCTAAGTTAGCGCCTAATAGAGATTTTGAGCCGATACCATGGCATAGAGCATCGGGATCGACAGCATTGTGTTGGTTCGCGAGAACAGCATCGCGGTGCGTGCTGCTTTCGGTTTATCCTCAGCCGCAACCTCGACTAAGCCCAACGCCTTTTTCTGATTCGGCCAAATGACGAACCAGACGTTGAACCACATGATCACGCCCAGCCACATGCCAATGCCGATAGCGGCGTGCTTGCCGACACCGTCGCTGAGGCCGATGGCAATAGCCTCTCCGAAATAGCCTTCCTGGAGTGCCAAAATAAGGCCGAACACAATGGTCCCCATTGCACCCCAACGGAACCAGAATAGAGCTTTGGGAGCGATATGTTTGCCGATGGCTGGCTTCAGTTCATCCGGGATCTGCGGCATGGTCGGTATCTGGACGAAGTTGAAATACCAGAGCAAGCCGATCCACATAACGCCGCTCATCACGTGCAGCCAACGAACTAGAAAGCGCCAAAATTCTGGGTCAAATTCCATGGTTCATTCCCTTTTTTCGATGGCCCGTTAAGTCGCAATTCCGGCGACGACGATAATCATTATCACCGTTAATATGATGCCCATGACAATTGTGCTTGGAAGCGATTCAAGTGGATTCTTCATTTTCCGTACCCCATCTTCGACGGAAGAAAATACAAAACAGCGGCTAAATTATACCTAAAAACCAATGAGTCGCAATAACTTGGCTAAAAGCTCAAAGAAATCAGTCAGAAGAACGTGAAAATAGTATGGTTTAGGCATGTCTCCGTTAACCATATTCGAACCCAACTTGGAGCACGCGCTGGCGGTTTGCCGCGAGCGCATCGGCCGCCGAAAGAGCCACCTGGTGGCCGTTTCTGAGCAACTGGAGTCGCCGCTTCGCCGGAACATGTTCGCAGTGTGTTACGCCGCGATGCGCGTTCTCGACGATGTCGTTGACGAGGACTACGTGGTCGAGGCTGACCGCTCTCGTGAAGCGACAGAGGCATACATAGATCGCTGGCGCCAGCAAGCTGAAGAGGCCGCGAACGGGACGTTTCAGATTGGTGAAGACGTGATCGAGTGCGATATCTTTTTCGCTCTTAACGCCTATGCCGGGGCAAGCGAAATTGGGGCAACACCGTGGCACCATCTCGGTGCTGCCATGCGTACCGATGTTGCTCGCAGCGGAATCGAGGATTGGGGATCTTTTGAAACCTATTGCCGCGGCGCCAGCATCGCGCCTGCCGAGGTCTTTCTCTACATCCTCTCTTGCAGACTCGATGGGGAGCGCGCATCGGCCTCGTCGCTGCCCCGCCCAACCGTTTACTACGCGAAGGATCTGGCACTGTTCTGTTACCTGGTGCACATCCTGCGCGATCTAGCGAAGGATGCGCGGCGCGATAAGAACTTGATCGTCGTCCCGCGCTCAGTGCTCGATGACGTCGGTCTGGACGATGGCGGATTGATCGCCGCTATCGAGGCGCGTGATAGTGCAGCACTACAACCACTCGCCGATATTTTGATCGAGCGAGCAAGTGTGCATCGGCGGCGCGGCGAAACCCGCATGCGCGAAATTTCCGGCGAGTTATCTCCAAACTCTAACGCGGCACTTGCCGGTCTCATCCGGCGCTATGTCGAAACGTTCGATGTGATGTCAGCAGATTATGACGGGCATCTTCGTACGACGAACTGGGGCCTTGGCGTCGATTCCGCATCCCCCGACTAGATTGGATGGTCGACGCAACCGCAGAGTCCGGCTACCGCCGGTATTGTGAGCGCGAGTTGCGCGGCCACGACCACGATCGATATTTGGCGAGTTTGATGGTGAGCGGCAATACGCGCCGGGCGTTAACCGCGCTGTACGCGTTCAACCTTGAGATCGCGCGCACCCGTGAGGTCGTCACGGAAACTCTCTTGGGAGAGATGCGGCTTCAGTTTTGGCGAGAAACGATCGATGAAATCTATCGCGGCGATGGTGCGCGGCAACACCCGGTCGCGCAGGAACTGTCGTGGGCCATTTCAAATTATCACCTGGCCAAGGAACCAATTGATCATCTGCTGGCGGCGCGACACCGCGATCTCAGCGACGAGCCGCCGGCATCGCTTGCCGAACTCGACCGCTATGTAGAGGCGACGTCCGCCGGGTTGCTCGAAGTGGCGATTGGTACCGCCGGTGCCGCCAACGAAACGGTTACGCAAGTCACGCGCGATATCGGTGTTTCCTTCGGATTGAGCGGTCTGCTTCGGGCGGTTCCGTTTCATGCTCGCCAACGTCGTCTTTATCTTCCGACAGATCTTCTAGAACAGGCCGATATAGATCGTGAGACCGTGTTTGCCGGTCGATTCTCGCCTGGGCTTGCTACGGTAATCCAGCAGGTCGCCGAGCGTGCTCGCGGCCGCCTGACCGCAGCCGCCAATCATGGTCGGTCGTGCCACGTGCACAACGTCCGGTGTTGTTGCTTGGCTCGCTCGCGGATCTCGACCTGCACCGATTGCGGCAAGTCTCGCACAACCCGTTTGATCCTAAGATTTGTGTCTTACCGTTGCGCCGGTTGATTCAATTGATAACCGCGCGTCTAACCGGGCGTCTTTAGTTCAAACGCTGAACCCGCTCGATGATGTTATCGGCTGTGGTTTGCGAATCGGCCAGGCCTTCCTGCAGCACTTATTTCGATATGGATCCACCGGTTAGCGAAATCGGGTAGCGACGGAAAATCGTGCGCTGGTAGGGCAGGGAAAACTGACTCGCCCACGCGGCAATCGCATGGACTGAATAGCGTTGGGTACCGATCAGATCTTGCCGATGTGTGGGTACGTCGAGATTTATTTGCAGGATCTCGTTGGAATCTTGGACTATATGCACGTCGTTCAAATCGTCGAGCGTCTGATCGAGCAACCCCCCGTCGATCGTGCCTTCAAAGTCGGGTAGACTTTGGGCCATACCGCCATCGGATGCAGGTGAAATGCGCGGAGAATGAGATCGACGCCATCGACCGGCTAAATCAACATCGACGGCCGGGTCGTGAAGCTCTCGCTATCGATAAAACAGCTCTTCGTCACGTCGTGAAGATGACTGCTAATGGAGCCCACGAGATCGACCGCCGCACAGGGCGCGGTGTTGTTGTCCGCATTAAGAAATCGTTCGGTGAAGGCTTCGACATAGGTCCCGGCATCGACGAGGATACCGGTCGTGAGAACGGCCCTCTTACCCTCGTTGAGACGATCGATCATTGAGGCAAATGAGCCTTCTGACTAAACCCCGTCGCCGGGCAGAAAGATCATCACTGCATCACGGTTAGCAGCGTCACGGACGGCCAATTGATGGCACCGCGTCAGGTCGCGATAGTGATCAGCGATGCGATTGCTTTGGCCGATACCATCGACCACAACCGTGCGCAGGTCGATCGCCGGCGGCAGGTGCTCGCGCAAGGCGGCGCCTGCGAGTTCCTGGGCGTCAGCGGGTGTCGTGTAGATCCACAGGGTTGCCGAGCCCGCCCCGGCGAGAGCAGCCAGGTTTCGCGGCGTGTTCAAACTTGGCAGACATATCTTCAGGACGAGTTGGCGATAAAGTTCTCCCCAGAGCGCGACGACGATGTCGAAATGCATGCCGATCGATGCC
>Ga0114999_10003601_pt1 | contig 19309 bp, 23 predicted proteins | sample ArcticOcean_MG_C_3_FD_89820 | JGI IMG/M metagenome (GOLD analysis project Ga0114999, IMG submission 89820) | Marine microbial communities from western Arctic Ocean - ArcticOcean_MG_CB8_126 | ecosystem: Environmental > Aquatic > Marine > Oceanic | place: Arctic Ocean: Canada Basin | collected...
AACTAACGTTTGCGTTGCTCAGTTTAACGCGAACAAAACGCGTTATCATTTACCGCAAATTGGATTCAAGGACGGCACAGTCCTTAAAAATGTTAAGATCAGATTTGTGTTTGACGACGGGCCGACGACAATGGGAATCATCCTCCATTCGAGCGACGACAGAGTCTACTTTCATCATTATCCTTATCGACCTCCCGAGCGCCTCCAAGGGAGTATGAGTGACGAGTACGCGACTCCAGCACGCCCACAACTGGAAGAAAAAGCTGTGAGGTATAAATACACCGAACACTATAATCCCCCCAAATATGCGAACTTTAATCCCGTTCATATCCCTCAGTGTTGTCCCTCTCGGATTCCCTTCATTCACTTTAACAAGGCTACTCTGAATACTTTATATAAAGTCTTTTTACCAATGGGAAAAGCGAATCAAAATAACTGGAGCCATTTCAGAGTCGTCAACGGGACTATCAAAAAGGCTGCTTGGCACAAGCCCCGCGCTTACGAAATGAACACTCGAAAAGAAAGCTTGCTTTGGCAAGGTAAAGTAGAACGAGAGATGAGGCTAAGCTGGCCGAAAATCTATTACGGAAAGTGGTACTTAGGCAAAAAATAGCCATCGTTGCTATTCTCTAACAAGAATACGCTAGCTACGCGAGTGTCCTTTGCCCCGAAGAAGCTTTTTATGTTTCCTCTAACTGGGTAACAAATCCAATGATATTCCAAAGACCTTTTTTTACAAACTAAAATAATGGCGACATCCCCTTCTTTAAGATCGCTCATGGAGCCTAACTCCTTAACGGTTATGTTGTAGACCTCCAGCACCCTTTTAATCTCGAAAGGAAACGTTATACTCCTAGCTCTCTCGTTGAAAATAGATAAGAAGCTTCTGAAAGGGAGTACGCTGTTATTTTGAATATGACGACTTATTTTCTCGTGGCTAACATGAGGGTCTATCCCCATATAGTTTATCGCCTCTACAACCGCTTTTGGACCACAACTTCTAGTGTGAAGCGGGTCTTCTCCCGATACCCTTTCTCTAATATGCAAAGAGTCATTAGAGATAGATTGAAAAACACCGCACCCCATAACAAAAAACATTATTAATGATATAAAAAAAAACCTCAGCATTTAATGTAAATACACTAAAAGCTAAAGCTTTGGCTTAGACTTTTTTTAGAAATTAGTCCTCTTTAGGGAGAGCTCCCGCGTACCACCCTTCTGGCAGTTTGACTTTCTTTTTAGATAAGGTCCATTCGCCGTTTTTTAACACGTAAACCTTGCCAGAAACGTCCGGCCCCAATCTGACTAAGTCAGCTTGAGTATCTACGAACACTACTCTGGTAGAGCCACACCCTAAAAGTAGGGACGAACAGCTAAGAAGGATTAGAGTCTTCTTCATTTTTTTTCGCCTTTTCTTCTTGCTCTTCTATGCGCCGACGCCACCTATCTTTTAAAGATTTAGGTGTTTTGTCAGCGTCGCTTGCCTTAGTGTCTTCTTTGACAAGCGCAGTAAGCCAGTCTAACAAAGCCTTGATGAAGGCTACCCACATGAATTAGCCTTTCTTAGCTAAGCCTCTGGATACGGTGTACCCAATTGCGCTAAGTCCAGAAACTACAAGCCCGAAGACCTTGTTCGCTGTTCCAGCCCCCTCAGGATCAAGCACTCCTGCTCCCCAGAGCAAAGAGCCCGCTGCCACGCAAACCGTAATCCAGAATTCCGTAGTTTTCCAACCTGGCTTAATATCATTATCATTTTTCATAATATACTTTTCCTTTTTCCTTATTAACAAAGAGTAGACGGAGATAACCGTTCAAACTCTCAAATTAGTTTTCAAGCTCCGCAAGCCTTTCTTGCGGTAAACCTAGTCCGCCAATAACTGTAAAAATTGTAAGTCCAGACTGGTTTCCACTATAGATACCCCTGTGTACCAATGTATTCGGTTTTAGCATTCTCGATAGCTGCGAAAACGCGTCGTCAAGGTCCATTTGCTTTATGTTGTCAAGCTGCTCTTTTCCGCCTATAACAATCGCTCCTGCGGTGGAGCCTTGACTTAGGTCAATCCCTCCAGTTAGCAAGCTGCCTTTCAGATTCTCTCTTACCGCTCTAGAGATAGCGACTGAATCTTGCCAGTTCTTCACAGGAGAAGCTCCGAAGACTATTAATCCAGAGTCTAAAACGTTTTTATAATCATTCGCGTCAAAACTAGAGTAAGTACTGTCTTTAGCTGCTGTATGGTTAAATAAATGAAATAATCCAGAAGTGCTACCGTTTGCTACGTCCCAAAATTTTGACACCGGAAGACTTGGATATAAATTAGCGACCCGTTCGTTATCTACGATAACTAATGGAGAAATTTTACCACTATCAACGAGGCTCATGACTTCTCTCAATAGCTTAGCTGCGTTGCCACACACCCCTGTTCCTTCTGAATTTTTAGGCAAGGTCAAAATCATGCCAACTTTAGTATTAGCAAGCTTCATTGTCTCGCACACTTCTTCACTAGCTTTAACCAAGCTGGTGGCGAGTCCAGAGCCTGTTCCGCCACCCCCGCCAACGCATACAAAAATTCTGTCGAATTCTTCCCCAAAGGAATAGCGAATGAAGTCTACGATATCGTTCTCTTTTTCGGCGTAAAGCCTTTTCGCGACCTCTGGGTCTTTACCAGCCCCGCCCTCCCCTATCAGAAGCTTGTTTTTTACATTTATAGTATTTAAATCTTGTTCTGCCGTATTGATAACGGCTACTCTCTCGTACCCCTTCTTATTGAACGATTCTGCTATTCTCGACCCGCCTTGGCCAGCCCCTAAAAAACAAAACTTAAAAGCTCCCTCGACCTTATCTTTAACTATATTGCTTTTGCTGGTAGCTTCCTCTTGTACCTCAGGAATCATTAAGTCTTCCATTGAGATATCAAAAGACTCATCGTACATAGACTTAACGATGTCCGAAGCGTTTTCTTCTTGGTTTTGTTGATTTTCTTCACTCATGTAATGTTTATTCCTTGATACTTGACGCTAAAATGCTTGCCAAATAAGTGTCTAGTTGATGCTCGTACGCTATGTTTTGAATTCTTTTAACTCTTTCTGGGTTATGGTCAATTGGTTTCTCGCAGTATTTCTCTACACTTTTTAACCAATTACTAGGCGGTTCATTAGCTATAATAATTTCGCAAATGCTATCTGCTATCCCTTTTTGCTTGTTCGAAAACCTTTTTATTCCATGAATCTTCCTCAGTCTTTTAGAGACTTCTGTCGATAGTTTTTGCGCCAAAATCATATTTTCTTTTATTTTGGACAAGCTAAAGTTTTTCGCCTTTGACTGTTCTCCGTCTCCTATGGGGGAGACCTCTTGCGTCTGTTGGGGAACTCCTGACGTATCTTCCGGTCTACCTCCATCATCGGAAGCCGTCTTCATTATAGGCTCATAAAGCCCCTCCCGCTTATCCTTTATGAAGTCTTTTTGAGATTGCAGGGAGTCTTGCTTTCTTGGCAGTCTATTGCTTTGTAGAGCCTCTACTAGCTCTTCTGGGGTAAGTACTCCAAGCTCATAAAGTCTATTATATATCTTGTCCTTAAGATTATCGTCTTTTAAGGATATTTCTGATAGACGCGGTTTTGGATAAGACCTAAATCCCATTGACTTAGCGATTCTTTTAATTTCTGGAACCAAAAACGTTTGTAGAAAAGTTTGCCTTGCAGCCTCTAACCTTGCCAGAAAAACTTCTACTTTATTTGATTGATTCGCGAACTTTTCTCCGCCAACTAAAATATTGTTTAATCCCATGTTTATGTCCTTGTCGAAGACTTCGTATTTTTGGGGATTCATTAGCTCCGCGATTCTGGGTACAACGAATTCGGCTTTAGTAGTATAATCGGCGATCAAAACCCTTCCGACAGACTGGTTTTCAAACAATTTTTGCATGGCTGTTAGATTTTTTTGATTTACTCCACCTTTGTCTGGGTCTGTCCCCATTGTGACTAGCAGGATAGCTTGTTGCATTGTCCTTGCGATTGCCATGTCCATTTTCTTAAGTTCGTCCTTAAAGTTAAGGTCGGCTAATACGGGAAATCCCATCGGCACAGCAAACGGCTCATAGTCTTGTTTTTTATAGAAAATCGACACTAGCTTTTCGGTATCTAGGGGGAAGGTTATCATTTTCGAACTGCCACTATCTATCTTTTTCAAGGTCTCTTGGTCTAATCCCCTCCTCAGCGTCTCGTCCTCTTCCGTTAGGGGGTTTTTAATTCTTTGTATTTCGTAGGGGCTTAATATCTTTGAGTACTCAGCTTTATAAAAAGAGGCCGTGCCCGTCATCCTTATGTCGGCGGGGTTTAAGAATATGTATTTAGTAGGCAACTTACCCTCGGTTAAGAGAGATAGGCTCGCTCCGTAAGCCTTCGCAACCTTTTTCAAGTCCTTCTCCTCAAGCTTACCCTCAAACCTATAAAGAAAAATATTTCCTGACCTAAAGTATTCTCTGTAAAACCTATCCTGTAGAGAAAATATGTTTATTTTCTCGAAAAATTCCTCGAAAAATTTCTTGGATTTTTTATTGTCTCCCTCGAAAAATAGTTGTCCAACCGAAAACTCAGTCATCAAATCGATTACATTTCTAAATTGAGCGAAATTATAATAAGCCTTTTGGCATAGAGTGACTGCGTCACGAATATCTATATCTGAATTTCCCGTTCCAGTAGAGTAAGGTGAGCTGTAGTAACTATAAGGGACCAATCCGTCCTCGATATTCTTAAACCTGTCCGTTCTCCTAATGGTAGAAGTCTTGTTTCTTCTCGTCTGTGACGTGTCGTAAGCAAGACTCTCGAAAGTCATTAGAGGCTCGGTTTCTAGAGACGCCGAAGGAGCCTTCTTCTTCGCGGGCCTTGACTTCTTTGCTGAAGCCTTTGTCGATTTCTTTGGATTTTCGCTCATGTCCTTTAGAGTATATCGTTTAATACACTTTAATCAAGCATTATAGGAGTAAAAGTTGCACAAGATTCATTTTTATACGATTTTATATCGAAAAAACACTTTAAAGCCCAATTTGACAGCATTAAGGTCGTATAATTATCTTTCCTAGCTCTACTTGGACTGGTCGAACGCTTAAGGTGTTGAGGAAGGTCAAAAGTTTGAGTCCCCTTAGCTGTAGTTTTGACTTCTACAAGAGCACATTGTTTCTTTGTTTGGTAAACTAAAATGTCTTGAGCTTCTATGAGCTCCCCCTTGTCACTTTCCCCAGTCAGGGAAACGTCAAAAGCTTGCGCGACTTGGTTAGTAAATTCAGATTCGTTAGCCGAACATCTAGACCCAAACCAAATCCGTTTATGATCTATGCAAGCCTGAAGATGTTCGTTAGCTTTCCTTAGCCAGCTAGAAGTGAAGTTCTGCTTAAAGCAAATCGTTCCCTCTTGTTTGTTCATATTCCTTTTGGCCTTCGAGCACTCGGAGATGTAATTTTGTCCCTCCATATCGCTGTTAAAATCAAAGAAATTAATATTAATATTGTCTTTCCTAAAATATGAAGACTCATTGCAACTGTCGATGAATTGAAATCCCGCATTATCAATACAGATCATCTCGACGTCGAAGCTTGAGTAAATATAATACATATACTTTATGTGATCTTTCAGGTCTCCGCCAGCCACGGCATAACTATGGACAAGAGTCCCCGTTTTCGTCTCCTCATCAACCTCTAGTAAGGACATTGCAAAAAAATCAGAACTTGGAGAGTTCGAGAAAGAGGGATCAATGCCCAAGATGTATTTCGCAGACGTTTTTCCTTTAATTAGAACGGTAGGGGATTCTCCATCGGGAATAGTGCAACCATGCATTTTCTTTGCGCTAAAATACGAATCGCTTCCATCGGTGAACCTAGCGCAATACTCTCTCAAAAAAGACGAATGAGATGCTCCTCCGTCTTGAGCTTCGTTAATGACCGTCTTATCTATCATCTCTTCTGGAAGAGCTTCGTACCCTAATTGGGAAATAAAATATGAGGCATCCCCCTTTTCTTTAGAATAAATTTTACTATTCCAGTCCTTGTAGGTTCTATAAAGGTTTTCAAAAGTATACGAGGCTGAAGATAAAGCTATCATTTTAGAGTTGTTCTCAAAGACTACCTTATCCTCCTCTTTCAAGAGGCCCTTCTCTATCATGGAGGCTTCCATTTCCCTTATCCTAATACGCTCCTTCATGTCTTGGGGGGCAACCAAGAAAGGCATTAGCACGGTCTTAATTATGTCTTCTGGCAATAATAGAAATTCGTCCAAAAGTAAAACGCTCGCCCGAAACCCGCGAATCTTTTCTCCGCTTAACGGAATTGCGGTAATAGTACCTCCGTTAATTTGCCATTCAAACTGATCATTTCTTTTTGAGGGCTTGCATCCAAAAGCTTGCCGTAAGAGCTCTGCGCCCTTGGTGTTAACTATCTTTTCTAAGTTGTTAAAAATAAACCTTGCCGTTCTAAACGTAGGTCCAGCTATTAAGATTTTAGTTTCAGGGTTAAAGATGCACTGAAGAAAACAAAACACTGAGGCGATGAAGGTCTTACCACAACCACGTCCCCAGACGCACATAGAGAAGTTTCTTTTCATCATTCCCTTCAGGGTTATCTCTTGGTATGGGGCTAACTTTATTCCCGATATTAACTCTGTCGTGAAAGACAAGTTCGAGTTTAAAAATTTAGCTAACGAAATCTTAGCCTCTTTATCGGTGAGTTCCCCATTCATTTTGAGAAGCTCTTCGTTGATGACTTCAACATTATCTTTTTGATATTTATCTGGCGCGTACCACATTTAGAGTATCTCCTTATCGTATGCTAGTTGTAAGTCTATGTCTTTATAAACGCATCCAGAAAAGAATATCTTTCGAGCTACCCTTGAGGCCTCTTCCCTATCCTTGACAAATAAAAATTGGATATGGTCATAGTTTTGGATCATCCTTCTTACTTTGTGAAAAATAAACTCAGGAGTGACCTTTATCTTTTTAGATATGTAAGGTAAAAATGGAAAAGACATTGCATGAGACAGGCTGTCTTCCACAAGAATTATTAATTTAGCTTCATCTTCTTTTGCTCTTTCTATTTCTCTACAAAACCTGTCGTGATTCGCGACGCTAATGGTAGAGATGAAATCGGCGAGAGACTTTCTTTCTATGTAACAATTACAAGTGATATCTTTATTGCTCAATGTATAGTCGCCAAATTTGAGAGTCCTAACTTTCGTTGGAAAATCGAAGTCGAGAGGCATTTGTTCGCGAGTATCTATGTAAATTCTCAAATCTTCAAATACGGCTCCTTCGTGATCGCTACTAACAACTATGTTATCTATTTTTTTGTATTTATTTTCGAGTCCTAGACCTTCACATAATTGATAATAATCGTCAAAAAACTTTTCATAGAATATTATAGAGGGAGTAAGTAGACTTCTCAACTCTACTTGGCATGGTGAAAAATGTATGTTTTTTTCCTTTACTCTATTTTTTAGGAGCTCCTTGAGATATTCTCTTGCGTCATCCTTATCTTGTTTTTCTATCCATTTTCTTTGGTTCGTTCTTGAATTGAAGTCTTGTTCGAAGTATTGACTTTTCGATTTGAACTTTATTATTGAGCCATCGTAAAGGTCGTACCTAGGATAAAACTTTTGATAGTAAGATACTACCCTCAAGTCATGAGCCTTGATATGCGAATGGAGACTCCTTTCGCTACCGAAATCTTTCCCACAATCTTTGCATTTAAAATTCATATCAGTTCAGTACATCATCTTCGCTAATACCCAAGATTCTAGCTTTAAGCTCGTCCATGCTTTGTAGATTTCCTATTTCATCTTTTAAGACTTGTTTTCGTAGCTCAGCAAGATTAATCATTTTCTTTCTACTTTCTTCGTTTTTCCACGCTTCGACTAGGGTTATAATGCTCGCGTTTTCTTTTATCTTGTTTTTGAGCTTATCGCTCCTTTTCTCTTTTAAGTCTCCGAGAAGTTTGTGTTGGCGGTTAACTGATTGATTGTACTCATTTTGCGCCGAGCTAATGGCTTCTACTAGAGACATTGAGATTCTCGTTCCCTCTGTGTTATCGGCAGCGTCGTCTAATAGACCATGAAGATGTTCGACCCGTCTTTGAATATTGGAAGATATTACTACCTCCGCCGACAAAACAATATATTGGTCAACCTCTTCTTGGGAAAGGTCTGGCTTGTCATGCGTGTATCTAATAAAACTACTCTCGAAAAGGTCCCTTATAGCTTGGTTTGAGTAGGTATTTATCTGGTGACTAAATCTGTAAAGACTTAAGTACCCGATTAGACTTTCGATCTCTTGTTTCTGAGAGTGAGATATCTTGTCAGGGTCAACTTCTGTGGTTGTAAATTTTATGATTTTCTGGATCGCTTGAGTTTGAGTCTTGGGGTTTTTATAATTTGATAGTTCGTGCCTTGTTCGATCCTCAAACGGCGTCACAGAGTCCCCAAGGAGTTCTATACATTCTTTTACGGCCTTGGCTTCTTGACTCAAGTTGTTCAACGTCTCGTTAGCGAAAAGAATTCTGGCTATCTCAACGAACGACATCATTGACGCGTTATTCTCGCAGTACTCTTCTTGCTCACTAGATAAAACTATTTTGCTTTTAGGCTTGTATTCGTTAGAGGGTCTAGCTCTTAACCCGTTATTTGCCAGAAATTCCTTGACGAGCTTTCCTTCCTTGCATCTTCCATCAACCTTTCCTAGTTCTGGGAAGGCTACCTGTGTGAGCTTTAATAGGGAAGGCGGGTTATCGGCTTTCTCGTTCCACTCTTTTAAAATTCGATCTTTTTGTTCTTCTGATAAGTTCATGTCTTAATAAATGTCTATCTTATTTTTAGCTATGGCCCTTTTCACCTTTTCTATGATCGATTTTTTTATGTTTTTTATATGTTTATAACCTGGCGTCCTATTCGTTTCAGAGGTCGTATAATTCATTATCTTCGCTACTTCATCTTCGGACTTATTTTCGATGTATAACAACTTATATATTTTCCATTCTAGCGGTTTTAAAATGCCTTCCATTGCGCCGTGGAGCTTCTCTATGTTGGATTCTAGATTCATACTATTCTGAAGTTCCGAGCTAGAGATTACATTACTATGGAACTCTAATGAAGACGCCGTTTTCAAATTGTACGCGGGCTCCTTGGTAGCTTCCCATTTTGCATAGAGAGGGCAATCGTTGCTTTGTTTCTCGTAAATTAAACAAAGGTTTTCTCCCTCGGAAGCTTCGCATCTATAGCACGGCTTTGAAACGTTAGCGTAATTATTTCTTATTAAATTTTTAATTTGATTTGCTATTATCGCGTTTAACCAAGGCCCAATAGGTTTTTTTTGGTCGTACAAATGCCACTTCTTGTATATGTGGATTCTTATGATCTGAGATACGTCATCGAAGTCTAACCAGGAAAGCGATTTAAGGTTCCACTTGGGTTTCCTCTTGATTATTTCCTTGTCGATAACTTCTATGAAGTCTTCGAATTTTTTAGGTTCCGCCATTACTTGGGTCTCTCAAAGAGCCCGCCTCTTTTTGAAAATCTTTCAGGAATTTCTCTCCATCAACCTCCTTTGGCGGGTTTTTAGAAGGCTCTCTTGGGGCATCCTCCTGTTTCCCTAACGCAGCTATGCTTGCAATCGTCATTGGAATCTCCGTAAAGCTTTGCACGCTAAAGTCCAAAGCTTCGATATTCGTCGAAAAGTTGCCCTCATCAGCGTAATGATCTTTATCGTCTTCTTGGTTTTGAGCCTTGGCGTCGATCTTTTTGGGCACAGTTTTCTTGGCTCGAGACTTCTTTTTGGCGGACTTACCCTCAAAAGATTCCCCGCAACTAGAACAAAATATGGGAGACTCCGACAAGTATTGGGTTGGTTGTCCGCATGTAGTACAGTATTTCTTAAGCATTTTTTTCCTTTATATTCTTTTTAAGATAATTAAAATAAATCCACGATGATCAGTGTAAATATATGCATGGAACGCCAAAAAGGCAAAGTTATTAAGAGACTTAAAGAAATAATGGATTTGTCCCTCCCTTACTGCAAACACGATGATAAGGAGCTTTCTAGCATTTTCTATAAAATAAACAACTTAGCTCACGACGCGGAGAACTTTGTCAAGAAATTAGACGTTAACGAAGGTTAAACGATTCCTTTTTTCTTGAATTGATTTTCATCGAGTTAAGCCATAACGTTCTTCCCTAATGGGGCAACCTAAAAAAATAGCTCTTTGCTGCATTGTTAGAGACGAAGAAAAGGTCATAGGAAGACTACTAAAGTCCGTTGCTCCCCTAATTGACTTCGCTGTTATAGTCGATACTGGCTCCATAGATAATACAGAAAAGGTAGCGATAAAAGCCCTAGAAGAGATTAATGTACCGTACGAATTTTCGCATGAAGAATGGAGAGACTTTTCTTACAATAGAAATATCGCGCTAGAAAAGCTTAGAAGCTATAGAGATATAGATTACTGCTTCACAATTGACGCTGACGAGGTTCTTTCTATAAAAACAGAGTTTGACTCGGAGAGCTTTAAAGAGTCGCTTACAAAGGACCTGTATCATGTAGAAACTCTTTTTAAAGATACTCTGTATAGCAGGACCTTGCTATTCAGTAACAAGAAAAAATTCTACTACAAAGGAGTACTACATGAATTTGTAAGCTGTGACGAGAAGTTCTCCAAAGGAAAAGCTCGCGGAATAAAAGTCATAGTAAATACGGACGGGAAGAGGAGTATGGATGAAAATAAATTCGAAAAAGACTCTAAACTGCTAGAAGAGACGCTCAAAAAAGAAAAGGACCCCCACATGGTTTCTAGATACACATTTTATCTAGCTCAATCATATAGAGATTGCGGTAATCTGGTCAAAGCTATAGAGAGCTATAAAAAAAGAACAACTCTAGGATTCTTTGAGCAGGAAATTTTTGAGTCTTTATATAACATAACGAAAGCTAAGGCAAAACTAAATTACCCAATCGAGGAGGTCGTTGACGCTGGCCTTAAAGCCTACTCTTTTAAGCCCGAAAGAATAGAGCCTATGCATGAAATAGTTAAATACTGTAGGCTAAGGGAGCAGTTTAATTTGGGGTATTTTTTGGGGAAAGAATATATTGACTTCTCTCATCCAGAAGAGGCTCTATTTAAAATACACTGGGTCTATGATTGGGGTTTTTGGGACGAAGTCGCCGTTTGCGCTTTCTATTCCGACAAAAAAAGTTACGCAATCGACTTATGGAAGAGGGCCCTGAACAATAAAATCAAGATGCCTGACGCTGAGATAGATCGAATCAACAAAAATATAGATTGCGCTATTAAAAACGAGTAGTCTACTTTACATTTTTTAATTTTTTAGTTAAGAACTTGACTAGCTCAGAACGCATAATGTCGTCTTCATCAAACTCGAAAACCCTAATTCCCATTTCCTTACTTTCGTCATTCGAGAAAACTTTAGTTATTTTTTCAAACGCGTGAGCCTTGTCCTCATGTTTCAAATCGGTCTGCATAGGGTCCGCTAAAACGAAACATCTACTTCCCTCCCCCATTCGAGTTAGCACGGTTATGATTTCTTTTGTAGTTGAGTTTTGGGCCTCATCTAAGATTATGCATTTTGCAGCCCAATTCATACCTCTCGCAAAGTTGACGGGGAACATGGATATTCTTCCCTCCTCTTCTAATTTCGAGATACGATTATTTACAAGCAACTCTTCAAGCTTATCCAAGAAGGGTAAATTAAAGAATCTTAGTTTCTCCTCCGCGCTGCCTGGAAGATACCCCAAACTTTTATCCGAGCTTTCCACTGCTGATCTAAGATACATTATATCGGAGATAGCCTTCATGTTCAAGAGTTGAAGTCCGCAATAGACAGAGAGTATTGTCTTGGCGGTTCCCGCTGGGCCGTTGACGAAAACAACTTTCGTTTTCCGGTCTAGAGCTATCTTAAAGAATTCCTTTTGTTTATCAGTCCAATTAAGTTGATTTATTTTTATCTGCCTTTTAATCGGATTGGGGTTTTCGAAAGGCGATTCAAGGGAGTCTTGGATTTCTCGAAGGGTTTCTTCTTTTATTTCGGCTCTTGATTCAGCCTTTCCATGCGTTTTGCCCATTACTGTTAATACACCGGAACTAAGGCTTGCTATATTTTTTTTTGTAAAAAGTAACGGTTTTCTCCAATCCGCTCAAAAAGGTATAATTGGCCCCCCACCGAAGCTCTTGTTTGATTTTAGACGCGTCAATCGCGTACCTAAAGTCGTGACCCGCTCTATCTTTTACGAAATTTATGGATTCATGGGCTCGTTTACCCATTATAGCGCATATGCAAGATATTACTTGAAGATTTGACCTTTCGTTGCTTGACCCCACAAGGTACGTTTCGCCAATTTTCCCGTTGACCAAAATCGACCAAATCGCGTCACAGTGATCGTCTACATAAATCCAATCTCTTATGTTTTCTCCGCCACCATAAACGGGGACCAAATCTTCGTTAACCAAGTTCCTTATAATAGTGGGGATCAACTTCTCGTCATGCTGGTTTGGTCCGTAGTTGTTGCTACAATTAGAAATGGTAGCTCTTACCCCATGAGTATGCACATACGACCTTACCAAGAAATCAGAGGCAGCTTTGGTTGCTGAGTATGGATTCTTTGGGTCATAACGCGAGTCTTCAGTAAATTTTTCGTCGCCCAAAACTTCTCCATATACTTCGTCAGTAGAAATATGATGCAGCCTAATGCCCCTATCCTTACAAGTCTCTAAGATAGAATGGGTGGCGACGATGTTGGACTCGACGAAAACCCTCGACCCTTTAATTGAGTTGTCTACGTGAGTCTCTGCTGCAAAATGGACGACGTCGGTAATATCTTTATTTTTGCATGTTTCCCAAAGTCTACCGTAATCAGACAAACAAAAATTCTCATGAGAATATATTGGGCTTTCTTCAAACTCTTCAGTATTGTCTGGACTAGCAGCGTAGGTCATTTTGTCCACGTTAACCAAACTTTCTACTCTAGGACTCCTCAAGGCTAGCTTTATAAAATTCGACCCTATAAAACCGCAACCGCCTGTCACCAATAAGTTCATTTTATATATTAGTCTTTTCCGCCAAAAAGATCAATTAAATATCCGTTGGAACATATCTAGCGTCTTGGCTATCCCATTGTATGTTCCCTAGTTGTCCCTTCCAGAAAGCTTTGTATTGGCCGATAATTCCATTAAATTGACAATTGCCCCATTTACGATCCATTATCAGATACAAATCGGCGTCTAAATTTGCCGTCTTAGGATAGTTAAATAATATCTCCTCCTCGATAGCCTTAGCTCTTCTCCAAGAGACCATAGAAGAATCACAACAGTTATAGAGATGAGTGTTTTCGGGCCGACAATTTAACGAATTGTCTGGAGTATGATTAAATTTTTCATAGCTTAGGCCACTATTGCCCTCCGCCCATTCTCCTTGAGAAAGCTCTGACTTACCTCCCTCAATGGGGTTATATACAATAAGCCTACAGTAAGAATGATTAGCTCCTAGGTTATTTGTAAAAAAAGCATTTAAATCCGAAAGATAATTTCTAGTTACTCCATCATCGTCACAAAGCATTATGCATACATCTGCATTAGATGAGGACATCGCCTCGTTAGCAAACTTACCTATAACCGCGTCCCCCCTCTCTTTTTTTTCTTCAAGAGTGTCTCCGGTTTTAAATATCTTTACGTTGGCTTTTTTGCTTGAAAGCTCGGGGTTGTCCGAATAAAATTTCTCTAGAATTTCATCTGAGTTTTGTTCGCTACTATCGTCAATGATGGATAACTCCCAATTATCATAGTTGGATTCAAAAACAGTCTTTAAGGCCATTCGGCTTACTAGGACTGGTCTATCGTAGTAAAAAAGAATGATTTGTATCTTTAAATTTTTCATATTTTTTTAAACCGTCCCGCTGTCAACATAAATATTTTGCCCAGTAATAGTCAAGGACTCGTCAGAGCATAAGAAAAACGCAGTACTGCTCACGGACTTCATACTAGTCTCTTTGCCAAGACAAGTTCGTTTATAAATTTTATTTTTTTGCTCTTCGGTAAGAGTTTGACTCATGTCTGTTTCCATAAACCCTGGCACAACGCAGTTAAATCTTATCCCCTTGGGTCCCCATTCTCTAGCTAGGTTCTTCGAGTGAGCCTCTAGGGCTCCTTTAGTGCTAGCGTACATAGAGAGTCCCTTGTATCCCGTTAGAGAGCTGACCGAAGATATAAAAACAAAGCTGCCTTTAACTTGATTGTACAACATATTCCTTATTAAATGCCTGTTAATCATTATGGGAGAAAGGACATTGACTTTATACATTTTCTCCAAAGTGGAGTAATTGACGTTTGTGACAATGTCGTCATACGCTATCGCTGCATTATGCACGACTGCATGTATGGGAGTTTTATTGGGAATGAAGGACTTAAAGAGCCCCTCTTTCAAATCTTCTACTTCGGATAGGTCAAAGCATTTATGCTGGAAACGGGAAGAGATTATTTTTAGATTCCGAACGCTCTCAGTCTCCGAGCGAGAAACGGTAAATACTCGCCAACCTTCACTTAAGAATTTATTGACTAGACTTAGCCCAAGCCCCCTAGAGCCACCAGTTATAAAAACGTTTTTCATACGATAGTCTTAAGATTGTCAGAGATTTTTAATTTTTCAATAAAATTTATTATCCTTGGCGTCTGGTAGCTTTCCAGCTTCTCGTTCTTAAAATGCTGTTTAACTTCTTTTTCGGTAATCGACAGGTCTTCTTTTATAATGTCGCATACTAATACGTTTCCTAATAAAGAACTAGTTTTTTCATAAACTATCGCGTCTCTTATTCTTTCGCTACCCTTAAGAAGGTTTTCTATTTCCGTAGGGTTGACGTCGTTTCCGGCAATATTAATTATATTTTTTCTCCTTCCGACAAAGCGAAAATTGCTCTCGCCAACTAGTTCTACTGAATCCCCTGTGTCGCACCACTCCCCAGACCTGTCTTTCACATAGAGAACGTCGTCAACGACCTTACATTTTTGACTGAGGGTAAAAACGTCACTGCTAGAGTACAAGACTGACCCCGCCTCCGTTAGCGCGTAAATGTTCGTGATTTTAGCATTAGGAAACATTTGCTTTACGAGTCTGAAAGTCCGCGAGTCGGCCCTTTCCCCTCCTACCGTAGCCCTAACGACGCTTCTGTAAGATTCCTCAAAGGGGGATAGAAGCTTGTAGAACGTGGGTGTACTGGAGATATGCGTGACTTCGAATTTTTTTATAGCGTTCAATATGTATTCGCGATTTCCCTTGTACGCATAAATGATGGTGTCACCGTTTATCAATGCTTGAAGAAGAACTTGGATTCCACCCATGTGAAATGGATTGTACGTATAAAGCCAAGTATTATCTTTCGTAGCTTTTTTGGTGTCTGCAAGCAGATCAGATATTTTATGCTTTACGGTTTTCCTTTCGCCCGTGGTTCCAGACGTTTGGAGGAAAATGGTGGATTCGGATTCGGATATCCTTTTCAATAACTCCTCTTTGGAGGATATTGTACTTCCAATAAGCTTGCTGTCTCCCCTGTAAGAGGCTAAATTAATCTCCTTACCATTCACTATATCTCTAGTAAAAGAACATAGTAGATGAGGATTGACTCCATGATTCAAATCTGAGATTAAGGAATCATAGGAAATTTTCAGACTTTCATCTATTAAAAACATTTATTTTAATTCAATGACAGATACCGCTGTGGCGTAATCAGTACAGTGAGATAATGAAACGTGGCATGTATACTTGTCCATTTTGTCTGCGGTTTCACCCCTAAAAAAAACAATGGGCTTGCCTTGTTCGTCATTAGACACATCAATATCTTTCCAAGCGAGGTTTCCTGGTATTTTCGCGGACCATAGCTGGACACCAAGAGCTTTGGCTATCGCTTCTTTCGCTGCGAATCTTACAGCGTAATGCTCGGAAGAGTTATCATATTTTTCGCAATATTCCTTTTCTCTATCTGTAAAAATTTTGTTTAGAAATTTGTCGCCATGTTCTCGCTTTATATTCTCTATGCGAGATATCTTTATTATATCTGTGCCGATTCCTGCGATCATTTAAGTTAGTCTGTTTATTATTTCGCTTACTGTCTCGGGTATACTGTCCTCAAAAACATCTAGGTCAAATCTCGTTTCAATTCTAACTGCTAGCTCTGCTAAGGCTAGGGAGTCTAATCCCAAATCTTGCCTGAGGTTAGATTCGTTGTTAATTATAATTTCGGACGTCCGAACCACGTCTTGATTACTGACCGTAGTTTTGACTATCTCACGAACGGCTTTTTCAATTTCATCTTTGTTCATTTTCGCAATGTCGATTTGATGGACGCCATGATTTTTAATAAATGTTTTTTTCTGTGTTTGATCCTCTTTGCTGGACTACCGAAATAAACGCCCCATTCTTCTAAATCTCTAGTGACTAGAGACATAGCTCCCACAGAACACCCTCGCCCGATATTAGAACCAGGCAGTATTGCTGTTCCCGTACCGATTATTACGTGCTCCCCTAAAGTAACTAATTCGGGACACAGTTTTCTAAATTCTTGAGGTACTGTCGGGTTTGTTAAATGTTCGCCCGTATAATCATCAGAAGAAGAATAGATCGTGACTCCCGCTGCTAGACCACAATAATTTTCCACGACAATTCCTCCTGAGCAAGAGAAGTAGCATCTTGCGCTGACATGAATGTAGTTTCCTAGTTTTAGGAATCCGCTAGCAGCAATGATATAAACTCCGCCATCTATTTGTACGTTATCACCAATAGAAATGTTTTCAGGCCCAATGATCGTACAATTCTTAGCGATTTTGACATTTTCTCCCACTGCCTTGAATCCAAATTCAAGTAGCTCTTCAGAAAAATAATATCCATTTTCAAATACATTCATGATCGTGCTACCACCCCTTCTTAATCGAGTCTACTATATGCGCTCTTTCTTCATGAGTGATCCACCAACCCACAGGTATAGAGATCAGCCTTGTCGTTATTTTGTCCAAAGCCGGAAGATGACTTTTGAACTCTTTCACACAAGAATGTATATCGTTTCTCTCATGGACTTGACTAACCATAATACCGCACTCTTTCATATGCATCATGAAGTCGTCTTTTCTATCGACCAAAAGGCTATAAATCCAAAAGCAGGACTCCGACCCCTCGCTTCTTTTCGCTAGCTCTACTCCGTCAACGTTTAGAAGTTCGTTATCGTAGAAACTGGCATTATCCTTGTGAAGAGCGATGTTCGTGTCTACCTCTTTAAGATTCTCGATTCCTATTGCAGCAGCTATATCATTCATATGGAACTTGTATCCCCATTCAGAAATATCGGCCTCGCACCTAAAGTCTTTCTTGTTATTGTCTCTGTCAATACCGTACCACCTTAGCAACTTGGCTCTTCTGTGGTATTCGTTGTCAGGACTGACCAGCATCCCTCCATCGCCAGTAGTTAGGTGCTTAATGGCTTGAAAACTAAACGTACAGAAGTTTCCATGACTTCCGATACGCTTTCCCTTATACGAACTACCTATAGCGTGAGCGCAATCCTCGATGACGATAGGCTTAAATCCATACAAAGACTTTGTCTTGTCAATTATTTTTTTGACTCGATCCAAATCTACAGGATAACCGCCCCAATGAACTAGGAAGATTACTTTAGTCGAGCGGGTAATTTTTCTTTCCAAATCGTCTAGGTCCATGTTGAAGTTGCTAGGGTCAACATCCACCCACTTGATTTTTAGATTATTAGCTAGGATCGGCCAATTTGTCGCTGTACATGTAAGGGGCGTAGCCAAAACCTCGTCCCCATCATTTACTCCGTGTTTCTTCACTAACCGTAAAGCTAGATGTTCCGCCGAGGTCGCAGCATTGGTAGTAGCTACATAGTCGCTCTCCACATATTCTTTCAATAATTCTTCGAAGGCTTCGACCACAGGGCCTTGGCCAATAAATCCGCTGTCCAAGACCTTACTGACGGCCTTGTTAGCTGCCTCCGCCATAAATACTTTAAATAAGGGTATCACGATACTTTTGGTTCCCAATTTTTGATAGAGTCTATTATGGCTTCTTCTGCCGACCGAATCCCGACTCCTGCATTTCTTAATTTAGAATTGTCTAAAATACAGCTAGACCTTGGGGCCTTCGCCCCAATTTGGTAAAGCTCCTCCTCTCCCTTGAGAAAGACATAGTCTTTATCCACCCCAGTGATTTCCTTAATCTTCTCCACGACAAACGAGGTGGTAATAAAACCAGTATTAACAACGTTATAAATACCGTAGTCCGCTTTCTTTTTGTACAAATCTAAACAAGCTTCAACAAAGTCACTTAAATGAGAAACCGAATTCTCGGCCTCCAAAAGTCGATCATATTTCATCATCTTAGATAAATAATTACGAGGGCCGTCCTCGTTGTTGAACGGGATTCTTAATCTCCATACATAATGGTGATCACTGTTAAACTTAACCATCTGTTCGCCCTCAACTTTGGTTCCTGAATAGTAACTACAGTTTTTATGCTTGAAACTGAAGTTAGGCTCGTCTTCTTCGGTGAACCCCTTGTGGTCACCCTTGTCGCCCTGATAAATGCACCCTGACGAAACGTGGCCCCAAGGAATGCCCATCATGGAGCACGCCATAGCTATGTTTTTGGGTAAATCGACATTAGCCTTCCAACACTCGCTCTTATTGTCCTCGCAAGCGTCAACGTTAGGTTTGCCCGTATAGCCAGCGCAGTTGATAAGAAAAGAGGGGTTGAATCTTTGAATATAATTAATCAAAGCTTCTAGGTCATAATAATCAACAAGATCACGACCCACTTCGTGAAAGCCCATTTTCCTATTAGTTAACCCTTTCACGAACTCTCGCCCTACGTATCCAGTTGATCCTAACAATGTTATCATTTTTTAAATTTCTCTCTTGGTCTTCGCGGTAAAACGATTGATAGATTTTATACTTATCCTTCAATAAACTTATCCCTAGCCATCTCAAAGACGGAGTTGAATTCGCCGTAATGCTTGTACCTATCATAGAAGGAATTAAACACCTCGTCAATTGCTCTATTTGAATGAAATTTTTCTTTTTTTATGAAAATGGTTTCGAAAGGGTCATAGGCTTGGTATCCCCTCTCATTTCTAACTTTTAATGCCTTTACTATTTCTTCTGGATTTGTGCCGAATAGAGTGAAGTACGGGAATTCTTTTGCGTTCACTAACTGCTCATCAGCAGTATTACTCCAATCTATCCCTTTTAGCCAATCTATACCCGAATAATGT
>Ga0114999_10003603_pt1 | contig 19307 bp, 18 predicted proteins | sample ArcticOcean_MG_C_3_FD_89820 | JGI IMG/M metagenome (GOLD analysis project Ga0114999, IMG submission 89820) | Marine microbial communities from western Arctic Ocean - ArcticOcean_MG_CB8_126 | ecosystem: Environmental > Aquatic > Marine > Oceanic | place: Arctic Ocean: Canada Basin | collected...
AAACGTGCTATGCGCACACGTCGAAAACAGCGCATTCGAAAAAAAATTAGCGGTACTGCACAACGCCCGCGTTTGGCTGTTTTTCGCAGCCTGAAACACATTCATGCACATTTGATCGACGATACCTCTGGACATGCGCTGTTGGGTGTGTCCTCAAATTCTAAGGATTTGCGTGATCAGTTGAAAAGTGTGGAGGGTAAGTGTGACAAAAGCCGTGAAGTGGGTAAAGCTTTAGCAGCCAAGGCAAAAGAAGCTGGCATTGCTCAGGCTGTTTTTGATCGAGGCGGCTATCTTTATCACGGTCGCGTGAAAGCGTTGGCAGATGGTGCCCGTGAGGGCGGTTTGCAACTTTAAAAAGGAGTACACGTTGGCCAGAATCGATCCCACTGGACTTGATTTGACAGAAATTGTGATCAATAACAGTATTAAACGTGTTTCACACGTGCGGAAGGGTGGTCGCCGATTTGCTTTTAATGCTTTGGTCGTTGTCGGCGACAAAAATAATGTTGTCGGGGTCGGCACCGGTAAAGCTGGTGAGGTCTCTGAAGCGATTCGCAAAGCGACAGATGACGCCAAAAAGAATTTGGTTCGTGTCCCTGTTGTTGATGGCACATTGCCCCACAAAGTTATTGGTAAATTTGGAGCTGCCCGTGTTTTGCTAAAACCTGCAGCACCTGGCACGGGGGTTATCGCTGGTGGAGGGGTTCGTGCGGTTTTGGAATTGGCAGGTGTTCACAATGTCTTGACCAAATCTTTGGGTGCACAGAATCCACAAAATGCAGTTAAGGCCACATTGGAAGGGTTGATGCTTCTGCGCGATGCTAAAACTGTTGCAGCACTCCGTGGCCTTAACGAGCAAGACTTGATTTCAGCAAGAGGATAATATTCATGGCAGGCACCTTGCGAATTACGCAGACTCGGAGCGCTATTAGGCGCCCCAAAAAGCAAAGTTTGACACTTGAAGCATTGGGTATTCGGCGCATCCGTCATTCGGTTGAACACAGCGATAACCCTGTGATTCGTGGAATGATAAATGTAGTGTCCCATTTGGTTGATGTTGAGGATGTATCTTAAAAAATTGGCTTTGGAGTATTTAAAATGAAATTGGGTAATTTGGCTCCTCCAAAAGGGGCTGTAAGAAAAAGCAAACGTCTTGGCATTGGGGTTGGATCGGGTACTGGGAAGACTGCGGGCAAAGGCCATAAGGGGCAAAAGTCACGTTCCGGCGCGAAACACCGCGCGTGGTTTGAAGGTGGACAAATGCCCTTGCACCAACGGTTGCCTAAGGTTGGTTTTAACAACCCGTTTGGTACTGTCTATCAAGTCGTCAATCTTGATGATTTGGCACGCAAAGAACTTTCGGGAGAGATCACACCATCGGTGCTCAAACAAGCCGGACTTATTTCTTCAAAAACGCGCCCAATAAAGATTCTTGGTCGTGGTGATGTTTCACTCGTAATGCAGGTGAAAGTACAGGCCATCTCTGCTTCTGCAGCAGAAAAGATCGTGAAGGCTGGTGGCCAAGTTGAAACGACAGCCTCTAGCTCTGGAGAAGACGGCTAAGGCATTTGGTTGGCGGGAGGCGACGTTGCTCGAAAGTGTTAAAAGTATTTTTAAGATTCCCGAATTGCGAAACAAGGTTCTTTTTACCTTGGGCATTCTGGCAATTTATCGACTGGGTGGCCAAGTACCCATTCCCGGTATAGACAGGGTTGCTTTGACAGAATTCTTTGCGGGGGCCGGAAATAGCTTGTTCGGCCTTTACGACATGTTTGTTGGTGGGGCCTTTACCCGAGCAACAGTCTTTGCTTTGGGAATTATGCCTTACATCAGTGCCTCAATCATTTTTCAGTTGATGGGGGCAGTTGTTCCGGCTTTACAGAAACTGCAAAAAGAGGGTGAAGCTGGCCGCAAAAAGATTATGCAGTATACCAGATATGCTACGTTGGTATTGGCGGCTGCACAATCGTTTGGTGTGAGTTTTTTCTTGGAAAGTTTACAATCTCCCGAAACGGGTATGTCTGTCGTTTTGTATCCTGGTTGGGGGTTTCGGTTATTGGCAGTTTTGACCATTACTGCTGGCACCGTACTTATTATGTGGCTGGGTGAACAAATTGATTCACATGGCATTGGCAATGGTATGTCTTTGTTGATTTTTATTGGTATCATTGCGGCGTTGCCTTTTGTCGTGCGAATGGAATACCTTGATTTTCTGACGAATGACAAAAGTATCCTTCTTGAATTGTTTGTTTTGATCCTTATTGTTATCGTGACGGGTTTGGTTGTTCTTATTACCCAAGGGACGAGAAAAATCCCGGTTCAGTACGCCAAACGAGTTGTAGGGCGACGTGTTTATGGCGGACAAAGTACGCACATTCCTCTCAAAGTGAATACCTCAGGTGTTATGCCCATTATCTTTGCTCAAGCAATTATGTTTTTGCCCGCAACACTTGCAGGTTTTGCGCCAGGTAATGAGTTTATGCAAAACTTGGCCGCCGCATTTTCGCCCAGTATGACATGGCAGTCTTTGCCTTACTGGAGCTTTTACAGCACCATGATCATATTTTTCGCTTATTTTTATACAGCCATTGTTTTCAATCCCATTGACCTTGCTGATAATATGAAACGCCAAGGTGGGTTTATTCCTGGCGTGAGGCCTGGCAAGAAAACTGCTGAATACATTGACCACGTGCTTACCAGAATCAACTTGCCAGGATCTGTTTTTTTGGCAGCCATTGCTGTTGCACCATTTTTTGTGATTGGTTATTTAGGTGTCAACCCAGGTTTAGAGCAGGTATTTGGTGGAACAGGTTTGCTCATTATGGTTGGTGTTGCACTAGATACATTACAGCAAGTGGAGTCTCATTTGCTTATGCGCCACTATGACGGTTTCATGAAAAAAGGACGCATTAAAGGTCGGCGTGGTTAATTGTCGTCTAAGGGAGTATTCATTATGAAAGTCCAGTCTTCTGTTCGTAAACGTTGTAATCACTGCATAGTTATCCGGCGGCGTGGTGTTGTTCGAATCATATGCAAAGTCAATCCACGACACAAGCAACGACAAGGTTAACTGAAAACTTTTCATTATTTTTAGGGGTAACTCATGGCACGAATTGCTGGTGTCGACATTCCAAGAGAAAAACGCGTTGAAGTTGCTTTGACCTACATCTTTGGCATTGGGCCAAGTTCATCACGCAAAATATTAGGTCAAACACAAGTTTCTCCAGATACGCGAGTCGATGCCCTCACCGAAGATGAGGTGGCCAAATTGCGTTCGGTAATCGAAGGAGATTACAAGGTTGAGGGTAACCTACGCAGTGAGACGGCTATGAATATCAAACGTTTGATGGATATTGGGTGCTACAGAGGGCTTCGCTGGCGAAGAGGGTTACCTGTTCGCGGACAGCGCACACGCACGAATGCTCGCACCCGAAAAGGGCCAAAGAAAGGCCAAATTGGTCGTAAAAAGGGCTAAGCCCATAGGGTTCTAGCGCACAAGGAGGAGTAGGTTGCCACCAAGAAAAGGAAGCAAACGTCGTAACAAACGCGTCGATGCCAATGGCGTTGCTCATGTTAGTGCCACTTTTAACAATACCATCGTTACCTTAACCGATCGTGATGGGGAAGTCATTTCCTGGTCGTCGACGGGCAAAGTGGGCTTTAAAGGCTCAAAAAAGAGCACGCCGTACGCTGCTCAAATGGCTGCTACGGATGCCGCTCGACTTGCTATGTCGATGGGGTTGCGCCGTGTTGAAGTTTGGGTTAAAGGTCCAGGCGTAGGGCGAGAAGCAGCTGTTCGCTCATTACAAGGCGCAGGCTTGGAAATTTCTGCTATCAAAGATGTGACCCCTATTCCGCATAACGGTTGTCGCCCACCAAAACGGCGCCGCGTATAACTTTTTTGTAACTTGACAGGACTGAAGGAGAAGATCTTAAATGGCGAGGTATACCGCAGCCAACTGTAAACTGTGCCGGCGTGAAGGGATGAAATTGTTCCTAAAAGGCGCTCGGTGTCATTCTGACAAATGTGCTTTTGATCGTAGAAGTTATGCACCCGGGATGCACGGGCAGAATATGCGCCGAAAGCCCTCAGAATACGCTTTGCAGTTACGCGAAAAACAGAAAACCAAACGCATTTACGGTGTTTTAGAAAATCAATTTCGTATCTATTACAGTAAAGCTGCGCGTGGTAAAGGTTTGACAGGTGAAATGCTTTTGCAAATGCTCGAGTGCCGATTAGACAACATTCTATACCGGTTGGGGTTTGCGCCCTCGCGTAAGGCTGCTCGTCAATTGGTACGCCATCGCCATGTATCGGTCGGTGGTCAATTGGTGGATATTCCGTCCTATCAGGTTTCCCCTGGAGACATTGTGCAGATTCGCGAAAAAAGTCGCCAGATGCCCCTCATTCACGACGCACTCAAGCGTGCTGGTGATGGTCGTCAAGCTGCGTGGCTTTCAGTGGACAAAGTTAATTTGAGTGGTTCGATTTTGGAGTATCCGAAACGCGAAGATATCCCAACACCTGTTGAAGAACAACTTATCGTCGAGCTCTACTCTAAATAATTCGCTTTACATGTGCGTTGGCAGTCTGTGAGTGCACGAGGAGCCTGTTTTATGAAATTGAAAAACTTCCAGATGCCCCGTTCTGTACAAATTGATGAAGAGTCACTTACCGATGTCTATGGTAAATTTACTGTTCAGCCTCTTGAACGTGGTTTTGGTACTACCATTGGAAATGCCTTACGACGCGTGCTGCTTGCTTCGATAGAAGGGGCTGCCGTAAAGGCTGCAAAGATTGAAGGTGTTCAACACGAATTTACAGTGATTGATGGGGTTGTAGAAGATGTTACCGAGATCATATTGAACCTGAAAGAAGTTTGTATTCGTGTGCATTCGGATGATGATAAAGTGATCCACATCAAAAAAGAAGGCCCCGGGGAGTTGACTGCTGCTGATTTACAAGTAGATGCTGATATTGAGATTATGAACCCCGAGCAGTATATCGCTTCTTTAGATAAAGATGGCATCTTGGATATGGAGTTGACTGTTGGAAAAGGCCGCGGATTTGTTTTAGCAGAACAAAATAAATCCGCCGATCATCCAATGGGCACCATTGCCTTAGATACTGCTTTTTCGCCCGTGCGTAAGGTTCACTATGAAGTTGACAATGCGCGCGTTGGGCAGCAGACGGACTACGATAGACTTGTAATGGAAATTTGGACGAATGGTGTGGTGCGGCCTGATGATACGGTCTCTCATGCTGCCAAGATCTTAAAAGATCACTTGGAACTCTTCATTAACTTTGAAGATGAGCCCGAAGATGAACCTGAAGAAGTTGTTGACGAAGAAACACTGCGCATTGCAACTTTGTTGAAAATGCAAGTGGATGAGTTGGAGTTGTCGGTTCGCTCGGCAAATTGCCTCAAGGCGGCCAAGATTAACACACTTGAAGATTTGGTACAAAAACCCGAAACCGAGATGCTCAAATTCCGTAACTTTGGGCGTAAGTCACTTAATGAACTCACCGCGATCCTCGATGGGCTTAGCCTCTCTTTTGGTATGGATATTAGTAGCTATACCGATGTAGCAGCAAATGCCGAACCGATGGCGGTGTTGGAAGACGAATTTTAGTGAGGTAGGAAGGAATTTATGAGGCACGGACAAAAAGGACGCAAACTCGGGCGCACAGCAAGCCATAAGCGTGCAATGCTCAATAATATGGCAACGTCCTTATTTCAGCACGGTACGATTCGGACAACGTTGCCCAAAGCGAAAGAATTGCGTGGTGTTGCCGAGCGATTGATCACATTTGCCAAGCGTGGTGATTTAGGTGCACGTCGTCAGGTTTTGCGACGCATTCACGACAAGATTATTGTATCTAAGTTGTTTGATGAAATTGGTCCTTCTTTTTCTGGTCGAGCGGGTGGATATACTCGGATCTTAAAACTTGGCCCACGACGCGGTGACAGCACAGAAGTTTGTATGATTCAACTGGTCGGTGATGAACTACAAGTCGATTCTTCGGCCCCTCCAGTTGTTTCGGAAGCCCCCAAGCCTGTTGCTCAGCAAACCGCAGTTGAGGCGGATGTTGAAGTAATCGATGCTGCTGTAGATTCTGAAGAAGATGCAGTCGAAAAGAAAAAAGACGAATAATTTTCTGTTTTGATGAAAATAAAAGGGCAAACTGAGTTGGTTCAGTTTGCCCTTTTTCTGTGAGGGGACTATGGCAAAACCACGGCGAGGTGATGTTGTTGATGTGAAGATTTCAATGGTGGATGAAAAAGGCCAAGGAGTGGGCCAATTGGATGACTATACCGTGCGAGTAAGAGGAGGGATCCCTGGCGATTTTCTTCGGGGGTATATACGGAAAATTCGCCATGGTATACGGGAAATTGAGGTACGAAAAACTGAAGTGTTAGGCGTCGAAACAGAACGCATAGAGGCACGCTGTGAGCACTTTGGGGTTTGTGGTGGGTGTGTGTGGCAGGATGTTGTGTATGCAGATCAGATAGAGATTAAGCGAGGCTTGGTCCAAAATTGCTTAGGTCAATATGGGGTAGATGTAAAATTCGACCAGCCTTTGGTCATGGATGGCTCGTTCTTTTACCGCAATAAGATGGAATTTTCTTTTGGGACTTCAAAGGAAGGGTCGGTTGATTTGGGTTTGCATGTGCCAGGGCGTTTTGATCATGTGTTTGATCTCAATGCTTGTTTTTTGCAATCTGAATTATCCAATGAAATTGTGGCTTATGTACGTGACTTTGTACGTACACGCAACTTATCTGTATATCACCTGAAGCAGCATGAAGGTTTATTTCGCTTTTTAACGATTCGGGAAGGCAAAAACACCGATGAAACCATGGTGATACTAACAACATCGGGGGATGACTTTTCAGGTGCGCAGGAATTGAGTGATGGCCTAAGGGAAATGTTTCCACGTGTTCAGTGTGTCATTCATAGTATCAATCGGCGCAAGGCACAAGTGGCGTTTGGGGATGATGAAATTGCACTTACTGAACGTGATCATATCTTGGAAAAACTGGGTCGATTTACTTTCGAAATTTCACCGAGTTCTTTTTTTCAGACAAATACCCACCAAGCAGAAAAACTCTACGAGCGGGTAGTGGCTTTGGCGGAATCTCAGCGTGATGATCGCGTTTTGGACCTGTATTGCGGTATGGGTGGGATTTCTTTTTTTCTTTCAGAGCATGTCAACCAGGTTCTGGGCATCGAGGTCTCTGACGCAGCCATACAAGACGCAACGAGAAATTGTGCGCGAAATAACATTACAAATTGTGCATTCATGGCAGGCCAAACGGAAGACTTGTTGGGGCAGTTGGCAGAACAATCCGAGAGATTTGATCTGGTTGTAACTGATCCGCCCAGAATGGGTATGCACCCAAAAGCTTTAAAGGCTTTAATTGGACTAAGGCCGAAGAAAATTATATACGTTTCTTGTAACCCGCATGCTTTGGGCCGTGACTTGAAGGTTCTTTTGGAGGCTGGTTATGGGGTTGATTATGGGCAGTTGGTGGATATGTTTCCGCATACACCACATTGTGAGGTATTGATCCGGCTGATAGATTTACAATAAAAAAGGCGGCGCATTTTAAATGCGCCGCCTTTTTTAGAAGAGGAACAAACTAGCCCCTAACGCGTGTGATCTCAAGGATTTCGTAGATCAGTATACCAACGGGTACTTGGATTTCGACGACATCAGAAACGGCTTTTCCCAAGAGTGCTTTACCAATGGGTGATTCAGTAGAGATCTTATTCTCGGAAAAATCAGCTTCATCAGTACTCACCAGTTTGTATTGTATTACATTCCCCGTTTTCTGGTCCTTGAGTTTAACTGTTGCACCCAAATAGACTTTGTCTTTGGGGATTTGGCTTTCATCGATAATCTCTGAATGGGTAAGTTTGGTTTGAAGGCCGGCGATTTTGTTTTCTAAAAATGACTGGCGTTCTTTTGCCGCATGATATTCAGCATTTTCGCTTAAGTCACCAAACTCGCGGGCTTTTTTTATAGCTGCAATGACATTTGGACGATCTTCGGTTTGCAAACGCACCAATTCGTCGCGAATTTTTGCATAACCTTCTTGGGTTAAATAGACACGGTTCATTTTTTTCCCTACAGGGTTAATATTAAAAACCAATCCCGAGATTCGATCTCTCAATCAAGGAGAAATCGAATCTCGGGATAGACTTGGATAAACAAACAGCGGCTTAAGGTGGCTGTTATTCTTATGTTCAAAAAACATAAGTACTTTTGTGCGACATGTCAAGGGCTTTTAGACTGAATTTTGTTCTGACAACCACAGACATATCGTTCTATTGACAGGGAGAGGTTTGGTCACTACCTTTCTCGAAATAGGTCGTATTCTTTATTTTTCGGGAGGAGCTTACTTTATGCGTGTGGATTTTATTCGGGGTATTATTCCTGCCATGATTACCCCCATGACAGAAAGTGAAGCGTTGGATGAAAAGGGTCTTGAACGGCTGATCGACTTTTTAATTGACGCTGGTGTTCACGGTGTTTTTGCTGCGGGCACTGCTGGCGAATTTTGGGCTTTGAGTGTTGAAGAAAAAAAGAATCTCTACAAATGGACGGTAAAGCTCACTGATGGGCGCGTACCAGTTTATTTGGGCACGGGTGCAAATGCGACACAAGAGGCAATTTTGCTGTCGAAAATGGCAGAGGATGCAGGCGCAGATTGTTTATCGATCTTAACACCCAGTTTCATTTCGCCCAGCCAGGATGAAATGTTTGACCATTTTGCCGCTATTGCACAGGCGGTGAATGTGCCTATCTTATTATATGATTTACCCTCGCGAACAGGGAATGCCATGACGGTAGATTTGGTTGTTCGTTTGGCAGAGACTTTTGAAAACATTGTGGGCATCAAGGACAGTACGGGAGACTTTACGCTGAGTTTAGAATATTTGCGTTGCGCCCCATCAGACTTTAAGGTGATTATGGGGCGGGATACATTGATTCATACTGGGTTTGTGCATGGTGCTGCTGCTGCCATTGCTGCAAGTGCCAACGTTGCGCCTGCTTTGAGCGTGGGTATTTATGAATGTTTTTTAAATGGAGATATCGAGGGGGCATTGGAATTCCAGCAACGTTTGGCTCCTTTGCGCTTGGCCTTTTCTTTGGGTTCTCACCCGGCAATGTTAAAAGCTGGTGCAGACATGGTGGGTGCAGCAGGAGGACCACCACGTAAACCAGTGCGTTCTCTTTCGGAAGCAGATCGAGAGAAATTACAAGCTGTTTTACAGGGAATAGGTGTTTTGGATTGATTTTGAAGGAGTCAGATTTTGGTTAAGTCTACGAGAAGGTCATATTTTTTGCTGGTGTATATTTGTGTTATTGGGCTGACATTGGGATGTTGGCTTGATGAAAGTATTGCACAAAACGCGATGCCTGCTTATGAAGACAGCACGTATAAACATGATCCCTACGATTTGACCAAGGTATCAGAGGTAGACAGCACGGATGTCTATGCTTCCAAGATTAACCATTTGCTGCGTTTGCCGCAATATGCTTGGTCAGCATTGGTGTTCCCTTTAGGTCAATTTGCAATTTATGCGGAACATAGCAAATTATGGGTGCGGTATTTTGATTTGTTTACCAATGCTGATGGTACATTTGGAGTTTTTCCTGTAATGCAGTTGGGTGGTGAGACTGGCAATGGTGGTGGGGCACGGTTTTTTCACGCCAACCTTTTTGGAAAACGAAAAATCTTAACCGGGCAATATGTTTATTCTGGGAGCAAGGGGCAATTTGGCGACGGGCTGTATATACACCCAAATTTTTTAGGGCGTGGTGTGACATTGAAAACCGAAGGTGGGTATTTGAAGACCCGCAACCACGAGGCCAACATCAATGGGGCTTTGGACGATCAAAATTCGTCTCGGTTATTTGGAATCGAACAAATCGACGTGCAAACGTCATTGGCTTGGCAACTGCACCGGGGGCCTATGGCTCGGTTTATTCCTCAGGTTGGTTTGACGGGTTGGATTGGGTATGGCAAGCGAGACTTCCAGCCTGTTAGGGGGGGGATTCAATTATTGACAGATGCGGGCTATGGGACGTTTGCGTTCTACCCTTGAATCGGAATTTGGCGACACGTTGCAAACCGACCGGGCTATGCGGGCACCTTTGCAGGTGATTGGTGATGCCAACCGGGTGATTGCGACAGGTGCAGAACGTGTTACTGAAATTGTTAGGAGCCTGCGAAGTTTTGCACGTTTGGACGATGCGGAGCGCAAAGAGGCTGATTTACACGAGGGCATTGAAAACACCCTCACCTTGGTGTATCATGATCTCAAAAACCGTATTGAAGTGGTTAAGGAATATGGGCAGTTGCCTTTGGTCCAGTGTTTTCCGAGCCGGTTAAATCAAATCTTTCTCAACTTGCTGGTGAATGCGGGACAAGCTATTGAGGGCAAGGGTAAAATTACCATTGCCACTCGGACGGTTGGTGAGACAGTTGAAATTGATATTTCAGATACGGGACGCGGGATTTCACCCGAGAATCTATCTCATATTTTTGACCCAAGTTTTACAACCAAGGGTGTTGGGGTTGGCACGGGATTGGGATTGTCGATCTGTTATCAAATTGCAGAAGACCATCAAGGCGAAATTCGGGTTGTAAGCAGGGAGGGGGAAGGCACCACATTTACTGTGGTGCTTCCCATTGCGATGCAAGATAATAAAGCTCATTGAGGGTTATTGGTATGACGGATGCGGTTTTGATCACAGGTGGGGCAGGTTATATTGGCAGTCACACGGCACGTCGATTGTTGGAAGACAACCGACGTGTTGTTGTGTTGGATGATCTGTCTACAGGGCATCGTGAAGTTTTGACGTTGTTTGAACGTGTGTATGGGCCCGATCAGTTTTGTTTTGAAAATGTGAACTTGTTAGACCCTGAAGCGCTTGCGGCTGTTTTTGATCGGCATGAATTCTTAGGTATTGTTGATTTTGCAGCCAAAAGCCTGGTGGGTGAGTCTCAGGAAAAACCGAGATTTTACTTTGAAAATAATGTCATCGCTTTTCGCAACTTGGTGGCGGCTTCGGGTGATCTACCGATTGTGAAATCTTCCACGGCTGCGACATATGGTGAACCCCGTGCAGAACATATTCCGCTTGATGAAGGGTATCAGGATTATATATTGGGTGCGGGTGAATTTGATCAGAGTCAACTGATGCCTGCAGCCGTGAATTTTGACACCGTATTGGAATGGTATAAAAAAGAGGTTGCAGAACAAAACCCCTCACTCGCTTTGCTGGGGGGGGACATCGCACATTTAAAAATTCCAACCAATGTATATGGCATTACCAAAGTCATGGATGAGCGGTTGCTTGTTCGTTCTCGCCGTCGGTTTGCCGCCTTGCGATATTTTAATGCGGCGGGTGCAGATCGTTCTCGTTTGATTGGCGAAGATCACGATCCTGAAACACATTTGATTCCCATTGTTTTACAGGTTGCCTTGGGGCAACGGCCTCATATTACCGTCTTTGGTGAAGATTATGAAACACCAGATGGTACGGCTGTTCGCGACTATGTTTCTGTGCCCGAATTGGCAGAAGCTCATGTTTTGTGTTTGGATAAGCTGATTGCTGGTGCGCCGCCGATGACCTATAATTTGGGATCGAGCAAAGGATATAGTGTTCGAGCAATTATCGAAGCGGCTCGTGAAGTGACGGGGCACGCAATCCCTGAAGTTGTGGGTGATCGACGAAGTGGCGACCCTGCAACACTTATTGCCGATGCAGAGAAGATTCATCAAGAACTGGGCTGGTGTCCTCGGGAATCCCTTTTGGAAACATTGGAATCGGCTTGGCATTGGCATCGTTTGCATCCGCAGGGTTACCAAGTGGTGCAAGAGGAGCGGTTTAATCCTTTTTGGAATCGGTGGGTGAACATTGCGGCGCATCGGGGCAATAGGCCGTGGAGCGGTGAAATGCAGACGATGGAAACGGGTGAGGAGGTGGCATATGATCCGGAATGTTATCTGTGCCCGGGAAATACACGTGTCACGGGTGATGTGAATCCTCAGTATGAGGGTGTTTGGACATTTGCAAATGATTTTTCGTCACTTGTTTTGGATGCCTATGATGCTTCGGCACAGAAGGGTCCCTACATTTCTCGCACCTCGCGCGGTGTGTGTGAGGTCGTGGTCTATGGTCCTAATCATTCTCAGCGACTGTCAACCTTGTCTGTAGATGAGATTGCCAACGTGGTGGATGCTTGGGCAGAGATTTACGCACGCTTAGGGAAAATACCTGAGATTGTGTATCCATTGATTTTTGAAAACCGTGGTACCGTGATGGGCAATTCGCAACCACACCCCCATGGCCAAGTGTATGCCTATGGGGAAATTCCAGATCTGATTGTGAAACCTCAGTTGGCGATGTTTGCGCAGCATCAAAAAGATCACGGTGGATGTTTTGTTTGTGATGCCAATGCTGTTGAAGTGGACGATGGTCGGCGCATTCTATTTGACCATGACGATGTTGTTGTATATGTGCCTTATGCGGCACAATTTCCTTATGACGTGATGATTGTGCCCAAACGACATGTACCGAGTTTGCTTGCTTTGCGTGTTGATGAGCGACGTGGTGTGGCAGAAGTATTACAACATGTCTTGGTGGGGTTAGATGGTTTGTTTGGGGCATCGTATCATTACACACTGGCTCTTTTACAGGCACCAACAGATGGTGTGGATTACGGATACCATATGCAAATTCATATCACATCACTTTTGCGTGGACCGGGATTGCGAAAGCATGTTGTTGGGGCAGATATTTTTGGCAATCTGATCAATCCGTCTGACCCAGACGTGACTGCAGAAGAATTGCGCCATGCGATGAGGAACGGATAATCTGTCGTAGAGAGTCGTTGGGATTTATGGGCACTGCCTCGGGTAATGATAATGGATGAAAATACCAGTGTATGATTGATCCGTGATATTTTGACAAGGAGGGTAGGGTGCATCCGATTGTAGTGCAGGCACAGGGGGTATTTGAAACGGCTTTTGGTGGCCAGGCAGACTTGTTGGTGCAGGCACCTGGGCGCGTTAATTTGATTGGTGAGCATACCGACTATAACGATGGGTTTGTATTTCCCGTTGCGATAGATCGCTGGGTTGTGCTTGCTGTGCGCGCGCGCGAAGATCAGCTGGTGCGTGTTTTTTCGGACATGCACAGTGAAATGGCTGAATACTCGATTGCTGGGGAACTGACTGCCAACAAGCATTGGTCTGACTATGGCAAGGGTGTGATTCGGGAGTTTCAAAAATTGGGTCATTCGCTCAGGGGGTTTGATGCGGTGGTTGTGGGTGATGTGCCCATGGGGGCGGGGTTGAGCAGTTCGGCGGCCGTGGAAATGGCGGTTGGTAAAGTTGCAATGGAGTTGAATGGGATTGACTTGTCGGGCCCAGAATTGGCTCTGTTGGGACAACGTGCGGAGAACCAATTTGTGGGTGTTAATTGCGGGATCATGGATCAATTTATCTCAGCCAATGGCAAAGCAGGGCACGCGTTGTTTTTAGACTGTCGCGATTTGACATACGACCTGGTGCCTTTGGCGCGTGATGATGTGCGCATTGTGATTTGCAATTCGGGTGTGACACGGGGGTTAACGGATTCGGCGTATAATGAACGTCGGACGGCTTGCGAAAGTGGTGCGCGACACTTGGCATTGGCAACAGGTGAAGACATCAAAGCTTTGCGTGATGTATCGATGGATATGTTGGAGGCTTATCGAGGGGCATTGTCTGAGGAGATTTTAAGGCGATGCCGGCATGTGATTGCTGAGAATAATCGAACGCAAAAAGCCGTGGCTATGTTACAAGCGGGTGATGTGGCTGGATTTGGTCAATTGATGGTTGAATCTCATGTCAGTTTGCGCGATGATTATGAAGTCAGTGGAGATGAATTGGACATGTTGGTTGAGATTGCGAAAAGTGTGCCGGGTGTTTTGGGGACACGCATGACGGGTGCTGGGTTTGGCGGGTGTACTGTCAACTTGGTTGAATCGGACAGCGTGGATGCATTCATTGCCACGGTGAATAAAAAGTATCCGAAGGCAAGCAAATTCACGCCTGAGATTTAGGTGTGCTCGGCGGTGAATGGTGCGGAACGTGTGGAATGATGGTTTCGAGAATTGAATGGGTCAGCTTAATAGAAAGTCGATTGATTGCTGACAGATCCCTCTCGGTCCCCCTTTGATGGGGATCGAAAAATCAGATCGGTAATTGGCCGACTATCAGGCCGGAATAAATTCCAGCCCTACGGTTGCAAAGTCCTACGGACTGAAACCTTAAGATCACATCCTTTGGTTACCGATTTCTTAAAACAATCCCCATAAAAGGGGAGGATGGTTCAATATTTGATGGGGTGATCTCAAATTTTTTCTTGATCAATTGTTTGAACTGCGTAAGTATCGGATGGGGATGAAGGTTAGGAGTAAGCATGCGGCGACAAGTAGAAAGCAATCTGAGAAGGCTGCGATGGTGGCGTTTTGTTCGAGGGTGTCTTGGATGAGAAGGAGGGAGGCTTTGGGTGTTGTTGTGCCGATGTCTTGAAATCTTGTGGCGACTTCAGCTTGTAGGGATCGTGTTATTGTGTTTGGCAATTCCCATGCATCGAATGCTTGCGTGCTGTGTTGGAGGAATCGGTCTGCAAAAAGGACACTGATCGCTGCTGTGCCAAGGGATCGGCCCAATTGTCTTTTGAGGGCATAGAGACCCGAACCGAGGCGGATGGATTCGTGTGGTAGGCTGCTGAACATGGTGTTTGATATGGGCGTAAAGATAAATGCGGTGGCAATGCTCATGACGGTGAGCATGAGGGCAAGGGACAGGGGAGAGGTCTCGGGTGTGATCGTTGCCATGGCCGCCGTGGCAAGTAGGAGGGCCAAAAGACCGGCACTGATAATAAGACGAGAATCTGAACGATCGGAAAGCCAACCTGCCAAGGGCGTGAACAGGGTGCCAAAAAGGCCGCTGGGCACGCGGATGAGTGCGGTTTGGAATATGGAGTATCCGAGCAAACCTTGCAGGTAGATGGGCAACAAAAAGGAAATGCCAACCGATATGGCTGGCACGAGAAAACCGATGACACTCCCTGCTGCGTAAGCGGTATGGCGGTAGAGCCGAAGATCGACAAACGGTTCTGCCGTTTTTTTTTCAATATAAAAGAACGCAGCGGTACTGACGATAAATGCCATGCCCAAGAGGATGCGCTCTGGCGTAAAAAATCCACCCCGAGATTCTCTGGTAATCAATATGAGCAGGCTAATAAGTGCAATGGCCATGGTGGCGCAACCGGGCAAATCGAACCGACCGACTTTGGGAATGGCGCGCTCTTTGAGGATGGCGATTGAAAATAACAAACCGATGCTGGCTTCTACAGCTAAAAAATAAAAGCCCCAGCGCCAACCAAATAAATCGGCCAGATGAGAGGCCAACACACTGCCACCGAGGCTGTTGATGGACATCAATAGTGTGGAAACGCCCAAGACAAAACCTCGACGTTTGGCTGGGAATGCATCGAAAATAAAGGGGGTACCCAACGGAAAAAAGAGGCCTGCGCCTGCGCCTTGTAACACACGAAAAAAAAGCAAGCTGGGCAAGTTCCAGGCTAGAGTACACAACAAGGTGCTGATGCCAAAAATGCCCAAGCTGGTTAAGTATAATCGACGTTGCCCAACGGCCGAGCCTAACCACCCAACGGCGGGCAAGAGGATGACCATTGTGATGAGAAAGGATGTTTGGACCCATTGGATACTGCGCACATCGGCACCGATTTCTGGCATGATTTGCGGCAAGAGCAGATTGACAAGACCGATGCTGCTGGCCAATGCGGCACTGTGGCCAAAATCGATGGCAATGACCAATAACCAGGGATTGTTGTAATGTACTTGAGGTGTTTCAGGAGAGGGTGTGGTATTCATGGTGTTGGCGTTGTTTGAATGGCCGCAACAGCCGACATACCAGGTTTGAGCAGATTTCTGGCATCATCCACGGTGATATAGACGGGAATACGTTGGACAGTTTTGACGAAATTTCCTGCGCGGCTTTGTCTGGGGATGAGCGCGAACTGAGATTTGGTTACGGCTCCGACGTGGTGGACAGCGCCCTTAAATGTTTGATCGGGAAAAGCATCGACCCGGATATCAACAGGTTGATTGCTTGAGACATGACGTATCTGTGTTTCTTCGATATTGGCAATAAGCCACAGCGATTGCAGGTCGTGAACCAAACACACCGTTTGGCCTTCTTCAATGCGTTCGCCAATACGGGCTTGGAGACGCGCGACAACGCCGTGAATGGGGCTGCGAATTTCGGTGAGTGATAACCGAAGTTGTGCGGCATCTCTTTCGGCCTCAACGCGTTTTAATTCTGCTCGGGCCGTTTCAACGCGTTGTTTGTGCAATGCCACTGTTTCTTGCAACTCAACAGTGAGGGCGTGTGATGCGGTCGCTTTTTTGACCTCTTCTTGGGTGACCTGAAGTTCTGCATATGCGCGGTCTCTTCGCACACGTGTGCCTTCAAGGTCTGAGTCTGAAACCAAGGCCGATCGCGACAATTGTTGTGCGCGCTTTAAGTTTCGCTCTGACTCATTGAGGGCTGCGCGTGCGCCTTGAAGCCGTGCTTGCCAGGCATCCAATTCGGCATGATCGCGTTTTGAAAGCGGCCCTGTTTTGCGCCGTTCCATCAGCAGTGCGAGTTTGTGTTCTTCAAGGAGGCTTTTGGCATATTCAACACGTGCTTCGGTTTCTGCAAGTGCCGCTTGATACAGGCCTTGGGAAAGTTTGGAGATAACTTGATTGGGGTTCACTGTATCCCCTTCGGCGACGTGGAGTTGCGCGATTCGGCCGGATACAGAGTGGGAAATCGAAAGCAGGGGGGCATCGATGAAGGCGTCATCGGTGATGACGTGTGTGAATTGGTACTCAATGGTGGGATAGGATAGGTATGTGGCAATAACCATGAGGATAGGTAAAAGGAACCAAAGATAAAAACGGGCAGATCTTTGGTTGGTGGGTGTTGGCGTTGTGGGGGCAGCCATGGCGGTTTTCGTGGTAAAAAGTTCTATATAAAGTCGTCTGAGACAAGGTGTGTCTCAGACGACTTTTAGGTTTATGTGTTTTGACACCACTGGTAGGCATTTTGAAACATTTGCAGCCAAGGTGATGCTTTAAGGTCTCGTTGCCAATCGGATGGCATCCAGCCCCATTGCCATTTAAGGAAGGCGCGTTCGGGGTGGGGCATCATGGCCAAGTGCCGACCATCGGGTGAGCACAAACCGGCAATGCCATTGGGGGAGCCATTGGGGTTAAAGGGATATGCTTCAGTGGGGGTATTGTTGTCATCAACATAACTTACAGGTATAAGGTTTTCTTTTTGCACGCGGTCGAGAATGTCGGCATTGGGGAAAAAGGCGCGGCCTTCACCGTGTGCCACCCAAACACCGAGAGAAGACCCTGCCATATTATTTAACATGATGGATGGGCTCTCTTGAATTTGGAGGGTTGAAAAACGCGATTCAAACCGACCTGAGGCATTGTGGATGAAACGGGGTTGAATGGCATCTTCAAGGCCCGAGAAAGGTACCCAGCCCAATAATGCCATGAGTTGGCAGCCATTGCAAACACCTAATGAGAATGTGTCGGGGCGATTATAAAATCTGTCAAATTGCGCCCATAGATTGTCATTGAAACGAATGACGCCAGCCCAGCCTTTGGCCGAATCGAGCACGTCGGCATAACTGAATCCACCTACAAAAACGATACCGCGAAAGGCGTCCAGTGTGGCCGAGCCGTTGAGAAGGTCGGACATGGTGATGTCCCAAGGTTCAAAACCTGCGGCAAAAAAGGCCGAGGTCATTTCACGGTCGCCATTGCTGCCTTCTTCACGGATGATGGCAACTTTGGGTTTTGTACTGGCTTCGAGAATCGTGGTGGGTGTCGGTGTGGGTGTGAATGACAGCGTGTAAGGAGGTGCTGTGCGTGTTGCCAGTCCGCTTTCTTCTTGTAGGACATGTTCGAGATCGGTTTGGCGACGTTCGAGTTGAAAGCTGGTGGCTTCCCACGTGTCGCGCAAGTCTGTCATGGATGTATTGAGGACTGTTGAGCCGTTGACCGAAACTTGGACGGTTGGGGCAGCCGTCGATTGCCCTATGAGGGCGATAGGTAATTCGCTCTTTTGGAATGTTTCCAACACCTGGGTTTCATGTTCGGGCGCCACTTCGATAATGAGGCCTAATTCTTCGGAGAATAAGGCCGAAATGGGATCCGTTGTGGATGGGAGTTCGACACTGATGCCACAATTGCCAGCAAAGGCCATTTCGAGTAGTGTGGTGATTAACCCGCCATCGCTGCGGTCGTGTCCTGCAGAAATCCAACCCTTTGTGATACAGGTCTGCAAAGCTTCAATGGCGCGTTTGAGTTGGGCGGGGTCATCGACATCGGGTGATGTGTCGCCGAGTTGTTGGTAGACATGGGCGAGTGACGAGCCGCCGAGGCGATGGTTGTCATTGCCTAAGTCGATGTAGAGTAATTTCCCTGAATTGGGATGTTTGAGATCGGGGGTCACTGTCTTGTTGATATCTGGACATGTGACATAACCCGATACGACCAATGTGCCAGGCGTTTTTACTATTTCGTCTTCACCCCCATTTTCGCCCGGTGCAATGGCGGCCATTGAAAGGCTGTCTTTGCCACCGTCTATGGCCATTCCCAAGTCGATGAGAATGTCTACAAGGGCTTGTGCTGCGTCGTAAAGGGCTGCTCCTTCGCCGGGAAGCTTGGCTGCCCACATCCAGTTGCCCGAGCATTTGATGTCTTCTACGGCACTGATCTGGGCCCAGGCGATGTTGGTGAGCATTTCACCAACACAGAGTCGGGCCATTGCAGCAGGATCAATGAGGCCTTTGATGGGCTGTTCGCCAATGGCTGTTGCTGCGCCGGTGGTTGAAAAGTGGCTTTGTGCAATCACGGCCACATCAGCAGCGGGGAGTTGGAGGGGACCCACGCATTGTTGTTGGGCAATGAGGCCAGTGACGCTGCGATCTACTTTGTTGGTGAGGAAGCGTTTGGACCCAACTGAGACCAGGCGTAAAACGCGGTCGAGTGCGTCGGTGACTGTCAGCCCTTGGGGCAATGAAAGGGCTTGCGTTTTTATGGGGAAGCGGTCAAATGTAAATGTTTTTTGTGGCATATCGCCCAAGACTTTGTCGAGATCTAAGTCGACGGGAGTGGTGTCTGTTTCGCTGTCGTAGACGACCA
>Ga0114999_10003604_pt1 | contig 19304 bp, 14 predicted proteins | sample ArcticOcean_MG_C_3_FD_89820 | JGI IMG/M metagenome (GOLD analysis project Ga0114999, IMG submission 89820) | Marine microbial communities from western Arctic Ocean - ArcticOcean_MG_CB8_126 | ecosystem: Environmental > Aquatic > Marine > Oceanic | place: Arctic Ocean: Canada Basin | collected...
CAGGAGGCCGGTATATCAACGGAACCTCTGCCCGCACTGGGCCCTGTGGGATTCTAGCAAAGCACTGGTCAACCATATTAAGGCTCTGCCGCATCTCCTGCAATCTGACCCAATAGCGATCGTACACGTCGCCTTGAGTGCCAATCGGAATCTCAAAATCCAGGGTACTGTATATGTCGTAAGGGTCCGATTTGCGAATATCCCAGGCGAGTCCTGCAGCTCTCAGCATCGGGCCACTGATAGATGCATTCACGACGTCCTGAATTGCCAGCGCACTGACACCCTTGGTCCGCCCCAAAAGAATCTCATTGCCTGTCATTAGCGCTTCATATTCTTCAATGTAGCCCGGCATCTCATCCAAGAACTCACGGAGAGCAGGCCAGAAGGAATCTGGAGCATCGTAGAACACGCCGCCAATCCGCATGTAACTGTTTGTTATACGAGCTCCACACAGCATCTCAAACAATTCTAGGATCCGTTCTCTTTCCCTGAAGCAGTACATAAGGGGTGTACCCATGGCCCCCATGTCCTGCAAGAGGAACCCGGTCGCCATAAGGTGAGCGGCAATTCTTTGCAACTCCGCAGCAATAACACGTAGATACAACCCACGCTCGGGAACTTCAATTTGACCAAGTGCCTCACAGGCAAGAACGTAGGCCTGATTGTTAGTCATAGATGCAGTGTAATCAAGACGATCAGTTAAAGTAACAACCTGAGCGTAATTTCGCTCTTCTGCTAATTTTTCTGTTCCACGGTGCAAATAACCGAAGACAGGCTCAAGATCAAGGATTTCCTCTCCATCGAATTCAACCTTCAATCTGAACACTCCATGAGTGCTCGGATGCTGCGGGCCTATGTTCACTGTTACTGGATTACTACTTACCGACATTTTCCCTCTCGCAGTTCATGAAGCAAAGCCATTGAATCGGCTCAAAATAACCTACTTATCAATGGAATCCCTCTTGGGGTATTACCCTCCCATGTGGTCTTTTCTGAGTGGATGACCAGGGAAACCTTCCCAAAGCATCACCCTCTTCAGGTTTGGATGACCGTCAAAGCGAATGCCCATAAGGTCCCAAATTTCCCGCTCCTGCAATTCTGCACCTCGCCAGAGACCCGTAACAGAGCCCACCGATGGGCTCTCCCTGTCATACAATCGCGTCTTGACAACACCAGTCTGGTTCCTTGCCATGGATCGCAAATGGTAGATCAATTCAAAATACTCGATGTAATCAACAGCAGTAATTGCTGACAGGTAATCAAAAGCATAGCTCTCGGACCGTTGGAGGTGCCGAAGTGATTGCACTACTGTCGTTGGTTGAATCCATATTTGATGCGCATCGGATCCCGTCACCGCATCTGGATTGGACTCACGAAAGGAGCCTGCTAGCTCATAACCAGAGACCAATGGCATTTAGAAGCGCTCCTCCCCGGCTCGACGACCAGCAAGACTGTAGCGCTTGATTTTCTCATGAAGTTGCATAATCCCGTATAAAAGTGCGTCAGGACGTGGAGGGCATCCAGGAACGTAGACATCAACTGGGATGATATGGTTCACCCCAGGAACCACGCTGTAGGATTGATAGTAGGGACCTCCACTCGTCGCGCAAACACCCATTGATATGACCCATTTAGGTTCTGCCATCTGCTCATAGACTCGCCGGATAGGAGGGGCCATCTTCCATGTCACTGTACCTGCCACGATCATCAAATCCGCTTGTCGTGGCGTGGCACGAAATGCTTCCATACCAAAACGTGCTATATCAAAACGCCCCATAGCTGACGCCATCATCTCAAAGGCACAGCACGCAAGTCCGAAGCTCAGTGGCCACACTGAGCTTTTTCTGCTCCAGTTGAGTAAGGCATCCAAGCTCGTCAGCACGTATCCTCGATGAAGGGCATCGTCTGCGTTAGGCAGAAGCGGCTCCGGATAAGGCTCGGTCCTCTCGGCTTTTAGCTGGTTAATTTGATCACCCTCATAAGTTTCGAGTTCGGGTGAGCGCAAGTCGTAACTATCTAAATTTTTACTGTCGAACAATCCATCCACCATAAAAACCTCCTAATCCCATTCAAGTGCTTGTTTTTTCCATGCATAAAGCCATCCTACGGCTATGGGCGCGATAAACACGATAAACATACCCAAGGCCACCCCCCCAGCTGCATCATTCACCACTGCATCCTTAAAGTGCACCGCCCACGGATACATCAGCAAAGCCAAAACGTCGAAAATCACGAACAAAAGAGCGAATACGTAGTAACGAAAATTGAATTGAATCCACCGACCACCTATCGGCTCCATTCCACATTCATACATATCTTGTTTTACCTGGCTAGGACGATTAGGCCTAACTAGGAAGGCCGCTGCAATGCGCGATACCAATAACATACCTACTGGCACTACCACCGCAACCACAGTAAGTAACGCAACCAATCCATATTGAGCGTAGTAGTCTTCCACGTTTCAAATCACCTTGCCACTTTTAACTACTCGGAGTAACCACTATAGGCGTGGTAATTGCTCCACCAAACCACTGCGCAATATAGCACACGACAGCATCCTATTTCAAGTAATCATAGGCACGAATCACAGCAACTTGATAGATGTCACAAACAGAACCTGCTAAAGGTTATATTAAGTTACATGCCGAAAAGTCCGCTGCAGTGCGGGAGATCTCATCCACCTCCATCATCAAAGTCGGCCAATCCAGATTCATGCCGAGATGATTAGCCACGCATTTTTATGCCTATTCTTGACTAATCGCTCAAAATACAGCTATAATCATGAATCTTTTTTGCTCGGAGGTGATGATGAACAAACCTTGACCCTGCCTGATCTGGTCCTTTGCTTTGTTATAGAATTATTACCAGTGAGGCCGAGGATACACCAGTCAATTGACCAGTTGGAAAGTTGTTATTGGGAAGAATTTATTTCTATTTTTTAAATCCTAAAGAGGAGGTACGTATGGGAGACAGAATGCTGATTCGCATGGGATCAATCTCAGCGATTGTCGGCGCAGTTCTTATCACTTTTGCTAATATTTTTAATCGTGTCCAAGACACTGGAATTGCCCAGGCGCAGGCTAAAGAAGCAGCCCGCAGCACAGGTTTTTTTGTTGGTGACTCTGCAGTCGTAGTGCTCTCGGTATTGTTGATCTTAGTCGGAATGACTGCCCTCCAGCGAACAATCAAAGCAAACCAAGGTGCAATGTTCGCAAAACTCGGACTACTAGGTGCCTTTCTTGGTACTAGTACAGTAGTTGCGACCATAACCCTAGGTATCAACAACTCTACCCTAGCCTGGGTATCAGAAGTTTCCTTCGCAAGCATGTTAGTACTGTTCGGGCTAGCAATTGCTAAAGGAGAAGAATACCCAAGAAGGATTGGCTGGCTTCTAACCGCTGGAGGAGTCACACTTTTCTCCATAGGCATTCTGGAAGCCTATAGTAGCCCTATCAACGAAGTTATAAATGCCGCTATTCCGGCTATAGCTCTACTCACATCAGCGCTCACGTTCTGGCTTGGGATACTGATGTTCCGAACAACTCACAGGGCAACGGCCCACGCCTAGCAAAGCGTAAGTACTGTGCAATTAAGCGCGGTTGCAAAAGGAGAGGAGACTCTCTGCATAGTTGCAGAGAGTCTCCTCTCCTTTTCACCTTGTTTAAAAAGCCAACCACAAACGCTAGCAAATTCTCTCATCCAGCACTATCGCCTTAGGAAATCGCACCTGCATTAACGCAAAGATCTTCCGTCAGTTGCTGTACCACCATACTGTCAGTAAAAACCGTGCTCCCTTTACGAACCATATCCGCAGCAACCAAGAGGTCATAATTGCGATGCAGTGTCTCTTTCGACATCTTCCGGGCTCTATTTAACAGAGAATCAAGAGGGGCTCGTGGCGACAAGCCCAGCACCAATCGAATATCTTGAGTTGATGCACTAGCTATAACCATATGATGAGCGCCAACCAACAATCGGGCTTCCCGCGCCAACATATTGTATATATACCAAGGATCCTTACCACCTGCTAAAAGGTTCTCTAACAAACGGCAGGCAATCACAAGTTTCCCATCATAAACGGCATCAACAAATCTGAAAATATTTACCTCAGGCTCCGTTTCAATAAAGGCCACGACATCATCCACACTAATCGGTCTAGCCACAGCAACGTATAGACATAACTTCTCGATTTCCTGATCGAGTTGTCGGAGGCTCAATATTGCCCCGTCATCTTGCCGAGAACTAGTAGGCCTTCCTTTATAGATCTCTGCAAGTCGTGCAACTGCTGGAGGTTCTATTTCACCTCCTTTATGCAACACACATTGTTTTATCCATGATTGCAAATCCGAGCGAGACAATGGGTAAAATGACCGGATTTGGACAAAAGAGGCTATCTCTTCTAGCAACTTCGCGTGAGGAGGAGCGTCCTCCACCAGAATGACAGTTGTTGACGCAGGCAAATCATCACGAAGATATGCCCATACCTGCTCTGGATCCCAGGCACCTCGGGAGGAACTCCTTGGCCTACGTCTTCCAGTAAGAGTATTCCCAGTACCTTTGCCATACATCTTACCAAGCAGGCCATAGACACACGTCAGTCTAGCTTGTGCAAGGAATGGAACAGTACTACTAGCCATCATCAATTCCTCGAAAGTAAGTGCCTCAGCATCAAAAGTAATAATGTTGGGATCATCATGCATAGTCAAAGCAAGCGCAGTTCGAATCTCGTTCATAGCAGCCTGCTTTGAGAAATCTTCGGTGCCTTCTAGCAGAATTACGGGCATTTTTCACCTGCAGCGAATACGTTAACCGGAGGTATATTTCACTTTCAACGCAGTTGGCGTATACTGACTCATTCAGGCAGCATACAAACTGCCAATGGGCGCTAATGGTAATATACCTCAGTGCCAGCATTTATGCCTAAACCATCGTCCTAACTAAAACTTAGCAAGACTTTCACTATTACATTGGACTAGGAACCTAACCCACCTCTTACAGACAGAATAAGCGGAGTTCATTGATGAAAAGCACTACTAGTAGTGTCAACATTGCAGCTATCTTGATAGCAGCAATAGCTTTGCTGCCCACCTACACCGGCACATCAAGTTTAACACAATGCCCCTGCTCAGGTCTAACCACATTTGAACCAATGGGTAGTGTACCATTCAAGATTGACAGGAGGCACAATGCAGCAGGTTCGTGTTGAATACTTTGAAAGATATCGTATTGAGCGCTACCTAGGAGCTACCTCTTGGGCATCATCATACGTAGCCCTTGATCAGCAAGACTCGAAGCTTGTCCGACTCAAGATCATGCGCCCATATATTTCTCGTGATGAGTCCTACGTTCAAACATTTCTAGAAAGGGCATCTCGGATACATGAAGAGCAGCACCCAAATGTCATTCCCATTGTTCGATGGGGCCTCTACGAACAATCGCTATTCCTAGTGTCTGAGTACGACAAAAATCGACTTCCGCTGCCAACGCAGCCTAACCTTTCATCTGAACGAGTGGTTAATATCCTGACAGAATTAGCTCAGGTCGTCGCACATTACGCCAGTCTAGATATTACCCACCTTGGAATCAAACCATCAAACATTTTTATAGACAATACTAACAAGGTTTGGCTTTCGGATTTTGGCATACACCCACTCCCAACCCCTGAGGACAATACACGCCACGTACAGTTATCTTCTAAATCAGCAGCCTTCATGGCTCCTGAACTGCGTACTCAAAGAAGCCAGCAAACATCCGTGGACATGTATTCTATGGGCATTCTCGCTTATCTACTCTGCACCGGCAGCACTCCTTTCTCAAGCATAATTCCAGAAGCGATTTTCGCTGAGCAAGGACTGGAAAGAATATCGCCTCTTAGTAAGTCCGCACGATCAGTCCCTGAAGACGTAGATGCTGCCTTGTTGCGCTCAATAGCTCTCAACCCTTCGTCTCGACAAGATACCTGGGAGGAACTTATTAGTACGTTTGGGCAGTTGTCTGTGATTGAAATACCAGGCATGACCAACCATGAATCGGACAAGCCCAAGCGCAACAGGGATCTGCAACAGCCCTCCACTGAAGCATCTCTCCCGATGCTTCAGTGCCAAAGATGCGGACGCATGAACCTTCATACCGCATACTATTGTGAATCTTGTAGAGGACGACTACATGACTCTCACGAGTTAACACACACTGAAGCTGCCGTTATTATTTCCACTGAAACAAAAAAGCAGCGCAAAAAGCGTACCAAAAAACTTGGAGGATTTGTGGCGTTAGCAGGAATTCTGGTTGGTATTATCTCGGCTCAACTGGGGATTTTCGACGCACAGGTCACTCTTTCACAGCCAACCAACTTTGCACTGAGCTCTGATTCTGGACCAGGTAATTGGGCAATGCATCGTGGATCGACAATCAGATCAGGAGCTGCTACGGAAACTTACAGCCTGCCAGGAGAAATTGCCTGGACCTTCAACACCCAACCTCTTGAAACTGTTGGCGACGACGAATCTACATTCCTTGACGATGAAGAAATCCCCAACAGCCCACTGTTCGCAACCCCGGCAGTAGTCGATGGCATAGTTTACCTTCCAACCGGAGACAGTCGCATAGTTGCGCTCAATGCAAATAATGGCGAACTGATCTGGGAGCAACTCACATCTGGGCCAATCAATTCCCCTCCAGCAGTCGCAGGTGAATTCCTCTACGTTGGCCTTCGAGATTCACAAATGCTAGCCTTAGACCGGCTTACGGGAGTCCAGCAATGGTCCTTCAAAGCCACAAACCCTATATTCGCCGGCCCACTGGTTTACGAAGGACTCCTTTATATACCTTCTGTCGATGGCATACTCCATGTAGTCGATGCTTCGACAGGCTCCTTGGTGTTCCAAGTCGACCTTGGAGGAGCAACCTTTGCCTCACCAGCTGTCAACGATGAAGTGATTCTAGCAAGCACCGCAGGAAACAAACTGGTCGTTCTAGATCGGAAAACCGGAGAACAGCGATTCGCTTTTGATCTTAAGTCACCTAGCGCAAGCACTCCATCCATACTAGGGGGTAAAGTCATAGTGCCAAGTCATAACACCGTTTTATGGGCAGTGGATTGGACGGAGCAACAAGGAATCTGGGAGGAGCGCTGGTACAGGCTCCGGATGCAAATGTGGGTCATGGGCATCCTCGACTCCATCGAATCAAGGACTGGTTTTCTCTGGTTATCCCGAATGACAAAAGACCAAGATTCCGCTCTGGGCAGCCCTGCTGTCTCACAAGAAAAGGCCTTCTATTGCACAATCCGTGGTAAATGCGCATCCGTTGACACATCAACTGGAGAGCAAATTTGGCAAACTGACCTGGATGAACAAATATTTTCCTCGCCAGTCATAGCGGGGGAAGCAATATACTTCGGAACAAATAAAGGCAACGTGTATGCTCTTGACAGTACATCCGGGCAACAAGTGTGGACGTTTCAGGCCGACGGCAAGGTTACCGCGGATATTGTACCGGCTAACGATATGTTCTACATAGCCTCCCAAGGGGGCACCCTCTACGCCTTTTATAGACGAGAGTGATTAGGCACTAAATAGTTCCTCAAAGAGGTCACACATCATATGATTCAAATTGGTCCTGATACTCCGGAAATGGCCCTATATGTTCATATACCTTTTTGCGAGACAAAATGCCCCTACTGCGATTTCAACACCTACGAGGGTATTTCCAATCTTATACCCGACTATGTAAGCGCATTGTGTAAGGAGCTTTCATACTGGGGATCAACTCTATCAAGGCCGGCTATCTCAACCATTTTTATTGGGGGGGGAACTCCTTCACTACTATCAGAACAACACCTTACTACTATCATAGACAACATTTTTCAACAATTTTCTTGCTCTGAGGTAACCGAAATAACCATTGAATGTAATCCAGGGGACCTCGATTACAAAAAAGCTGTGTCGCTAAAAAGAACAGGTATCTCACGGCTCAGTATTGGAGTACAAAGCCTCGATGATGAAATTCTCCGAGTTCTGGGCAGACGGCATACCAGCGAAGAGGCTATCCAAGCATACCATGCCGTCCGAGCTGCAGGATTTGATAGAATCAATCTGGATTTTATGTATGGAATTCCACTTCAGACATTATCGAGTTGGCAACAAACCATTGATCAGGCTGTTTTACTGACCCCAGACCATTTATCCCTGTACTGTCTAACGATAGAACCCAATACACCGATGGAGGCCATGACTAAGCGAGGGCAACTGCAAGAACCGGATCCGGATCTTGCAGCAGATATGTACGAGTATTGCCTACCCGTCCTTAGCAAGAACGGATATCATCACTATGAAATATCCAACTGGGCAAAGCCGGGACAACTCAGTCTTCACAACTTGACGTACTGGAAGAATGGTTATTACCTCGGAGTTGGTCCGGGTGCACACTCCCACCTTTCGTCGAAGCATATTGCGCTGCCCAGTTCCGCGGAACTGGATGTCATAGCCGCTACAGGTATCAAAGATCAAGGAAAAGCCTCTTATCGTTTCTCCGTAATTCGATCTCCAAGAGACTATATCCAGAAAACATCCTTTCTAACCGATGGAGGCGATCCCTCCGGAACTAAGAAAACTAAAAGGTATTTGCCCGCCACTGCTCCCTCACCTCAAGCAACCTGGTTTCTTTCCGGTCTCCTAGACAATCTCGAAACGATTGGGCCAGAAATGCAAATGGCTGAAACCATGATGCTCGGGATGAGGCTTTCTGAAGGAGTAAACAGTGAACTGTTTGAGGAGCGCTTCCATCAGAGTTTGACCGAAACATACCCTCAGATTATTGCGGAACTGCTAGATTTAGGTCTTGTAAAATGGCAGAACAATGCCCTCACTTTGACTGATCAAGGGATGCTTTTCGGGAACGAGGTGTTCATGAGATTTGTAGCCGAGTAGCAACATAACGATAACTCGACAGCTTTATAAAGTTATACGAAACGAGGACCCCTTCGATGTTCGTCATTGGCACTGCTGGCCACGTTGACCATGGTAAATCCACCTTAGTGAAAGCGCTAACCGGGATCGACCCTGATCGTCTCAAAGAGGAAAAAGAGCGTGAGATGACCACCGACCTCGGCTTCGCGTGGCTGCGGTTGCCCAATGGTGTGGAAATATCGATTATCGACGTTCCAGGGCACGAGCGTTTTGTTAAGAACATGCTTGCTGGAGTCGGGGGCATGGATTTAGTGTTGCTCATTATAGCTGCAGATGAAGGGGTGCGGCAGCAAACCCGAGAACATTTGGCGATACTTGATCTACTAGGGGTGAAACAGGGAATAGTGGTGCTCACCAAGTCTGATCTTGTCGACGAGGAATGGCTGGATCTCGTTGAGACAGAAATTGAAGAACTGCTTATGCAGTCTTCTCTAAACGGCAGTCCAATAGCACGTTGTTCGGCTATAACAGAAAATGGCCTCTCTGAACTTGTCGACCATCTCACTCTATCCACAGACACTCTCGTCCCTAGGCCAGACATAGGAAAACCTAGGCTGTGGATAGATAGGTCATTCACCATCTCAGGGTTTGGCTCTGTCGCCACTGGAACTCTCATCGGGGGAATAATCAAAGTGGGGCAGGAGATAGAAGTTGTTCCCACGCTAAAGCGCGGCCGTGTCCGAGGACTCCAAACACACAGCCAGGAAATCCAACAAGCTTTACCTGGCTCCCGGGTGGCCGTAAACATATCTGGATTATCCCATGATGATATTAATAGAGGCAGCCTACTATCCAGCCCGGGATGGCTTAAAGCAACGCGGACCATCGACACCACGCTACGTATGGCGAGAAGTACCGATCGCACCCTCAAACATAACGCTCTTATAAATTTCTATTCTGGCACCGCAGAAACGACAGCGCGCATACGTCTTCTTGAAACAGAGGCGTTAGCGCCAGGAGATGTCGGATTTGCACAAATACGGCTACAAGAGCCACTACCGTTGCTAGAAGGAGATCTCTTCATCCTTCGCACAGGCGACACAACCCTTGCAGGAGGAGCGGTGCTCGACACTACCCCCAAACGGCATCGCAAATCCGACCGCGCTGTCTTGGACAGGTTGCAAACCATCTTAACCGGCTCCGCAGAGGAAATTGCACTGGTTCATCTCCAAGAAAACGGCCCTCTAGATCACTCGGATTTACTTGCTATCATGGATTGCACGAATGAGACGTTGGCTGATGCTGTGCAAACCCTAACCACTTCACATCAAATTATAATACTCGCACCAGAAAATACGACCAATGAAATATCCTACGTGGATGCCGATACGTGGAACTTGAGCTCCACAAATATTGAAGATCAGGTTCATCAATACCATCGACTCCACCCTCTTAGACGAGGAGTATCGAAAGAAGAACTGCGAACCCGCTTAGGTTGGCGCCCTCGCGAGTTTGTAAGCCTGATAACCAGCATGTGTGCCAAGAATATACTCAGTGATATTAATGACCTTGTGTCACTGCCAGATCACACCCCCTTGTTGTCATCAGATGAGAAGAGTCAACTGAGTAACTATATATTGGAACTCCAACGCGGCGGGGTCTCTCCAGCAACCGACAACCATCCGAATTCCGATCTCCTAGCACTACTGATTGACCAAGGAGAGGTGGTAAAATTAAGCGAGGAAGTCGTCTTAGCCAAAGGAGTATATGAGTCAATGGTAACCACTGCCCTTTCATATATGGAGACCCACGGAACCATTACCGTTGGTGAAGCAAGAGATCTGTTTGACACAAGTAGAAAATACGTGTTGCCCTTTCTCGAATACCTTGACAATCTGCAAATCACAAGACGGAACGGTGATGGAAGAGTGTTGATTGGCTCCAAAGCTAAAGAGGCATAAATGTCACTCGATATTCTTAAACTGGCAGCTCAAGTAGTTCATGCCAACGCTGAGTTTCAGGAGCAAGGAACCGAATCTGGTAGTAAGATTTCCTATGCATTGTCACAACTTCAATCGGAAAACCCAGACCTGCTCGAAACAAAAAGACTCAGAAGTGCTCGCTCGTTGACTTGGATGGCAGCATCAATTCCTCACAACATTAAAGGCCGATTCCCTGCACCCGCTGCACCACTTAACTACTCCGTGATTGGGATTGACGGATCCCACGTTGATACTGACAGGAATATGCCAGTACAGTGCTACCTGATAAACATAGGTATATGCGGCATAACTTATGGGGATAGGCCTGCAGCCCAACTAGAAAATATTCCATACCTATTTACTAAAGAAGAAGATCTTCGATTGGGTCACCCCGATTTCCCAATGGAAGCCGCCCCAATGGATTCCACCATGATTGGATTAAAACGAAGTCTCATGGAGCTTGAATCCACTGCCTCGTGGCTAGAAGAGTACGATGCCTCTGGACCAGTCTTGGGGTTGTTGGATGGCACTCTGATCTACTGGACCCTGATGAGTTCCGATTTGCATGCTACGGCAAGAACTCATCTAATCAACGAACAACTCTTGCCGCAGATGAATCGAATACAAGAGCTCTCTAAATCCAGAAATATTGCATTGGCATCTTACATCAGTCTTCCTATGGCAAAAGATGTTATTAACACGCTCAGGGTCGGACAATGCCCATATGATACGGCAAACTGTGGAACGTATTGCAGAGAATTACATCCGGGATCAAGGGGTTGCGATTCCGTTGACGGACTGCTTGATCGCGAAATATTTGGGGAATACCTTCAGCCATTTGAACGGTCCTCTACCTATTACAGTACCTCCGCGGTTTCCACGCAGTATTATGGGAATCATCGAGTCGCATTCTTCTATTTACACGCCGGACATGAAGTGGCTCGGGTAGAAATACCTTTCTGGATCGCTGAAGATCCTGAAAAGCTTGAGCTAGTCCATTCCATTCTCGTAGCGCAAATAGCCAAGGGACAAGGATATCCAGTAAGCCTATCTGAAGCACACGAACAAGCAGTTATCAGAACCGCTGACAGGGATACGTTTCAAATGTTAGTCAGAAACTCTTTCCAGGATATAGCTACAAGAACCATAGAGTCACAAAAGCAAAGGTCTAAGCGAACCCGTTGGATCTAACTTGATTTGCCCTACAGCACACCATGCAAAAGCTACCAATAATGTCCAAGCGCACTTCAAGGGAATTGAGATAAACTGCCTAAAGAGCAGAATCATCTAACAATTATGAAAGCTAGTTCAATAATCGTATGAACCACACAGATACATCAGACAGATTTGGCGAGATAATTTCAACATCGTCGTCCGCGATGATAGCCCAGTGCTATGAGCTATATAAAACGCCACAAATTGGGGCTATTGTACGAATAGGCGACGATGCTAGCACCGCCTACTGTGTCATAAAGGAGATTCGCACAGAAAGCGTCGATCCTGGCAGACGTCCAACCGCTATGGGGAAAGACATGGAGTCACTTGCGCAACTCCATAGTGAAAACCCGCAGATCGAACAACTCTTCAAAACTGATGTTGACCTGATTGTGATAGGGAGCGATAAAGGTGAGGGGATTCAAACCACGCTACCAGTTCAGCCACCTCCTATTCACAGCTTTGTATACACATGCACATCGGATGAAATTCAAACCGTAACAACTGGACCGGATTTTTTGCAAATCTTACTACAGACTTCCCAGAATTCGAACATCAACCTTATAGCTGCCTGCATTAAGTATTGCGCCCCGTGCCATTTAAACACCAGCCAATATCTCACCTTTGTAGGGAAACAATTAGTTCAAGCATTATACTCTGAACCTAATAGGCTTAACATGATATTGCGTGCTATCAACGCAGTCTGAACAAACTATCGATAGGAGATTCACGTGCCAAGTGGATACCAGGTTCGCAACAAGCTGGGAACAGTAATCGGGGGATCTTTCGAACGAGGGTTGCAAGTAAAACTGGACTCATGGGTGACCACTGAGGAACTCCCGGTGGATAGTTTCGCCGTGGTTCAGGGCACAAGTAGTGTCTATTTCGGAATCATCACAAATGTGACAATCGAGTCGTCTGCAACACCAATGCACTGGGCAACCCTAGATATCACGAACCCCTCCATATCGGAACTTCTCAAAGGGACAACCACATATTCCATAGCCGAGATAAAACCAATTTTGTCATGGAATTATCTAGCCGAAAAGATGCCATCTGCTGCGAAAACCCTTCCAGAACCTTTTTCAAGTGTATACACAGCATCAGAAAATGATATACAAACCATATTTGGCAGCGACGAAGATGCATCACATTTCGCGATTGGAACCCCACTGGATATGGACGTAAATATCTGCCTTAACATTCAACAATTAGTGGAAAGATCCAGCGGAGTTTTCGGGAAAGCAGGAACCGGGAAGTCATTTCTTACTCGTCTTTTGCTGATTGGCATCCTTAAAAGTGGCCTCGCAACCAATCTCATATTCGATATGGCTGGCGAATATGGTTGGGAGGGCTACAGCGAATCAAATACAAACGTCAAAGGCCTCAAACAATTATTCCCTGAAAAAGTAGCGGTGTTTGCTTTGGATTCAAATGCTCCCCTGATCAATCACCGAAGACCAGATGCCACTATTTCAATACCCTACAGCGAAATCGAACCAGAAGACATTAAAGCCCTGCAAGAAACACTTAATCTCTCTGATATCGCCGCGGATGCTGCATACAGCCTCGAACGTCATTTTGGCCAAAATACATGGCTAAAAACATTTTTGAACCACGACCGTGCAGGACTTAATCAATTGTCTGATGATATCGGCGTTAATCAATCTGCGTTAGCCACTCTACACAATCGCCTCGGTCGACTCGCCCGCCTAGATTTCATAGCAGAAACAGGGCGTTTTCAGAGCATTCAGGAACTGCTTGGATATCTCGAAAATGGACGAACCGTGGTTTTGGATTTTGGGCCATTCGCCAACAATCTAACCGCATATATCCTAATTGCAAACGTTCTAACTAGGAGAATCCACCAGCAATATCGGGAACGCAAGGAGCGAGCTTCTGGCAACAAGAACGAAGAACCTATCCCACTTGTCATCACCATTGAAGAGGCCCATAAATTCCTCAATCCTTCGGTAGCAGGGCAAACTATTTTTGGAACCATCGCTCGGGAAATGCGTAAGTATAACGTCACCTTGCTAGTAGTAGACCAACGTCCTGGAGCTATTGACTCTGAAGTTATGAGCCAGCTTGGAACGAAGCTCACATGCCTTCTTGATGACGACCGAGACACTGACTCAGTACTTGCTGGAACTCCTGCTAGACGGGAGCTACGATCAACGATATCAAGATTGGACTCTCGACAACAAGCCCTGATATTTGGACACGCGGTCCCTATGCCAATAGTCATTCGAACGCGAGAATACGGATCAGAAGAATCATACAAATCGATTGGAGCATCCGCCGAGTCAGCATCAGCAGACGAACCGAATTACGAATTGAAGCAGTTATTTGGAAATGATAGCACCTAAAAATCAAAACGCCCAAAAAAAAGGAGACTCGTTATGCAAGCTTTAATCCTTGACCACTCCACCCAACCCCCTTCCATGTCGGTCAAAGAAATACCAGAACCTGAGATCGGGCCCCATGATGTGCTTGTCAAAGTAGCAGCTGCAGGAGTGTGCTACCACGACATCCTTGCAGCACGGGGAGTGCTCCGCCGCGGCTTATCTCCCAATGTTGTATTAGGTCACGAGATATCTGGTTATGTTGAAGCCATCGGCAACCTCGTCACAAAATTCACTCTAGGGCAAAAAGTAGCTTCAATACTCACTGAAGCCTGCGGTCTGTGTGATCGCTGTCGATCGGGTCGAGAACATCGATGCAGGAATGGCCGGGGCATCGGTCATTCCATTAATGGCGGCTTTGCCGAGTACACAAAGATCAAAGAGACCAGCCTGACGCTAGTACCAGAAGGAATCGAAATGACCGAAGCTGCCCTTCTAGCGTGTCCTATAGGTGTTGGGGTTCAGGCAATGCTTGAGGTCGCAAAACTTGAAATGGGAGAGACCGTACTGGTAACAGGAGCTGGTGGTGGGCTTGGAACTCACATGGTACAAATTGGAAAAGCTGTGGGCGCACGCGTTATGGCAGTAACTAGTTCTCCTGAGAAGATAACAAGACTTGAAGACTTGGGAGCTGACGATGTCCTGCTCATGGAAGACGTTGACTTCAGTGAAATCGCAAGAGCACTAACGGAAGATGAGGGAGTTGATGTCGTTGTGGACTGTGTCGGTCCGTCTGTTTTTCAATCGTGTGTTACAAGTTTAACTCAGTTTGGCCGTATGGTTATCCTTGGCGATGTCACGGGGGGAGAAGTTGTCATCAGGCCCGCTGAAATTCTCTTCCGTGACGCTCAAATAAGTGGATCATCTGGAACTTCCATAAAAAATCTCGAACGAGCAGCTTCCCTCGTAGCAAGCGGGACGGTTAATCCGGTTATATCAGAGGAACTTTCTCTACACGAATGGGACAAAGCATACGAGCAGATGATCAATAAAGAAAGTTTCGGGAGAATATGCCTCTTGCCCTAGCTCTCTTGGGTTTTGTTTATCTACTGAAAAGCTATTATGTGACTACACCATCGCAACATTATGAGCAGCCGCAAATTGGAGCTCGTTGCTACTAAGGCATCTCTAATTGATACAGGCAACGGATAAGAAAATAGCTTGCATAGCGCTTGGGCTCCATTCTTTATCCCCGATTCAAACCCAGTCGTCTCAACAATCCAGCCCGAGGTGCTCCTCCCGGCTGTTTTATTTCCCAAGCGACGAGGAGTTGAGTAGCAACCCCTATAGAACTGTATGTACCAGCAGTAACCCCTACTAGGAACACGAGGATGAAGTCTCGAAGAGTATCTCCTCCGATTAAGAAAAGAGCTAACAAGGTTAAGATCACAGTGAATGAAGTATTAAGTGATCGCCCCAGAGTTTCTGACAAGCTGAAATTGACAACACTCCGAAAATCCCTAATAACCCCTCGTTGAATATTTTCACGAATACGATCAAATACCACGATAGTATCGTTAACACTGTACCCAATTACCGCCAGTAGAGCCGTGATAAACATTGTGTCCACCTGAGCCCCTATGGTTTTACCGAAAATGGAAAACGCTCCAACCACTATCACGACATCATGTATGAGTGCTGCAACTGCGCATACTCCATATTTGAAAGGGCGCGGGATTCTTCGAAATGCCCAGGTTATATAAAACAAAATGCCAACAACCGCAAACACTACCGCCACTGCCGCATTCCGAATTGTCTCTTGAGCAATCATCCCGGAAACATCTGCGAAGTCAGGGCCATCGGCTATACCATAGTTTGAATCAAGCAGTTCCAGCAGTTGGACTTTCTCGGATTTTCCAGTGGCATCAGTTTCAGTCAGGGTGCGAGTCCTCACAAAGTAGCGATCTACATCTAGACTCTGAATCGTAGCATCAGGGTGCCCATTAGCCTCTAGCAGGGTACGCAGATCCGATTGCTCTACAGGGCGACTGAACGCTACCGTCATAGTGCTGCCACCAGTGAATTCTATACCCAAAACCAGCGATGGTGGTGTCAAAAGCGACACCACTCCGACCAGCATACATACTAGCGAAATTACCATGAACCACGTTCTTTTAGCTATAAAATCCAAGTGCCACCGCCTTTTATTGGAACGCTCACTGCGTTTGATCGCGCGACATGAGGGAAGGGATGAATAAGCCTATGTGGTTCCCGAGTTTTGTCGCGACAACGAGTTGTAGCAAGGTCTTGGTAACAAAGAGAGCAGTAAACATGCTGATTATAACCCCTATACTCAGCGTAAGCGCGAACCCTAATACCAAGCTGGCAGCCAGTCTCGTACCAAACCACAAAAGGATTACACAGGTAATCAAAGTCGATACATTACTGTCCCGGATAGCAGTCCATGCACGATTGAAGCCTACTTCAATGGACGCACGTATCGTCCTACCCCCCCTCAATTCTTCCTTTACACGTTCGAAAATCAGTATATTGGCATCCACAGCCATTCCAATGGATAGGATCATGCCAGCTATACCCGAGAGAGTTAATGTCACTCCCAATATCTTGAAAATTCCGAGTGTGATGGTCGCATACACGAGCAAAGCTATGGAAGCTAATAGCCCAGGCAATCGATAATACGCTGTCATAAATACAAACAGCGAGATCAGACCAACCACGCCAGCAATGAGGCTTTTCTTTAGAGAATCTGCTCCTAAAGATGCGTCTACTTCCCATTCTTGTATCAGCTTTATTGCTATAGGTAATTTCCCGGATTCGAGTTGAATTGCAATGGTTTTCGCCTCTTCAGCGCTTATGCCCCGCAGGTACGCTCGGCCGCCCAGAATAGCTTCATCTGCTCCACCGCTAAAAACCTCTCGCTCATCTAGGAAAAATGCAAGCTGATCAGCAGTATTAGCTATTTGCGCTGTTAATGTAGCAAATTCCCTGGCACCATCTGCGTCAAATTCCAAGTTTACCACTGGCATTCCACTTTGAGGATGAGCACCTGGGTACGCTCGCAAAAGATCGTCACCACTGAGATCAAGATCACGATCCACAAAACTTCCATCAGCTTGCAATTCACGCAACTTGAATGAAAGATTGGCAGTTTGACCGATGAGGCTCTTCGTGTCTTCTATGGCCTCAGCACCCGGAAGTTGCAACAAAATTCTGTCAGAGCCCAGTGTTCGGATATCAGGCTCAGTGATGCCCAGAGGGTTAATCCTCTGTTCTATGATGTACCTAACTCCTTCTATCTGATCAGGAGAAGGATCTTGACACCCAGACATCAAAACCAAATCACCAATAAGCCCCAATTCTGAGGACAAGGTCGATTCTAGTTGTTCTAGCAAATCAGCGGAAGGAACCCCAGGCTGTGTTTCGTCTTCATCATCCAAGCCACAGGGAACAAAAATTCTATAGCTTCGGGTGCCAGTCAAAGTTACCCGTTCAACTTCAAAACCATCAGCCTGTAAGATGGAATTCGCCGCCACTTGGACTTCGTCTGTGGAGTAACTACCATCCAAAACGGAAAATGATACAAGGCTCGGTGTCCTGACTGCCTGATAGACCAAATGGGCCCCTCCCTGAAGATCCAGTCCTAAACGCAGATCAAAAGGGCCAGATCCACCATCACCAATGCGCCAATTAATCGGGCCCACGTTCACAGACGACAACCCCAAGACTGCAACACAGGCGCTAGTAGCGACTAGCACTGATAGCGTACGTCGTACGAGGCTGTTTAGGATTATTGTCTTCAGCTTTCCCATGCCTACCTTTTATTAAATCGTAAAATCATAAACCCTGATCCCGACGGAAATACCCAACAATCACAGCTTTACCTGAACTTCACCAAGGTAAAGCAGGGCCTGCTCACGAGATCTGACCGTTCCTAAGGCCACTGCTTCGTCGAGCAAAGCCAGAAGGTATCCTACTATAGGACTTTCCGTCAACAAGAACTCATGCATGATATCATGCCCGTCGAGATATCGAGCTTTTTTTGCAATGGATTCTTGACGATTCCAGTTTAGTACCTGCTCGGTGATCGTACATTTATACTCCCAATCTCTTAGGTCTAATGTATCCTGCACTGCCGCCAAATAATCTGCAAGGCTCAAAAAAAGCACATCCTCTGAGATGTCATTCAAATCTCGATGGTACCTGTACATTGCTTTCGGTGTTGGCAAGCTGCCGGGCGCATAGATCTGGCTTGGGCGCATATGAGTACCTACCGCCCTTGCTACGTAATTAACTGCTTTTGATGAAAATCGTAACCGGAATAATAACGATTTAACTATTTCAGATCCGACCAAACCGTGGTTCAAAAAACGTATCCGCCCTCCATCTTCAATTGTCTTGGTAGTTGGCTTACCAACATCATGAAACAATCCGGCCAAAGCAAGGAAATTCCACCTCGGATATCCATCAGAAAAATCTTCAGACACCAACTTGCTGTGCCATTCACTATAAGCTGGCGAATGTATGGCAAATTTATAAGGATTATTAGAACTAAAAACGAGACGGTGCAACATCGCTGGGGTACGCAGGTTGTGCATCAACACATCCGACTGATGCTCAGGGGGTTGTTGCACACCTCGCCCCTCAGTAAGTTCTGGCAAAAAGTAATCCAATATGCCCGAAGCTAGCATGAGTTCCAAAAATTCGAATGATCGGGATGTGCCAACTATCCGCAATAGTTCATCCCTAATGCGCTCTGGAGCAGCTTCAGATATCAACGGGGCATCACGTTTGACCATGGCCAACGTTTTTTCACTTATATCAAGGTCAAGTTCCGC
>Ga0114999_10003612_pt1 | contig 19278 bp, 18 predicted proteins | sample ArcticOcean_MG_C_3_FD_89820 | JGI IMG/M metagenome (GOLD analysis project Ga0114999, IMG submission 89820) | Marine microbial communities from western Arctic Ocean - ArcticOcean_MG_CB8_126 | ecosystem: Environmental > Aquatic > Marine > Oceanic | place: Arctic Ocean: Canada Basin | collected...
CAGGCGATCGCCCATCACACACCGGACCACCACGAAGCCGTCGATGCGATGTTCGAGAAGCGCGATCCGAAATTTACGGGTGAGCGGTAGCGACACACGAGGGCAAACAGGGTCGGCGGGCGACCTCCAGGCTTTTGAGCGTCATAGATACGCCTCGGGCGTGGGACCCAAGGTGATTGAAAACCGCTCCCGGTCGCCCTCGCGTCAGGGAGAGATCACGACCTTGACGTGTTCCTCTGGATGATCGCGCAGGTCGTCCATGGCCTCGACAAAACGGTCGAGCGGATAAATCCCGGAAATCATTCGCTCGGTGTCGATCGCCCCCTTCGACATCAGGTCGAAGGTATGATCCCAGTCGCCGCGTGCGTAATTGCGCGAAAATACGATGTGAAGTTCGCGCCGGTACGCCGTCAGGTAGGGCGCGATCAACTTTTGGCCGGCGTGCGGGAAGGTGAGCGTCACCATGGTTCCGCCAATCTCCAACGTATTCGCCGCAAGCTCGATGGTCTGCTCCGTGCAGGCGTTGTCGAACACGATGTCGAAAGGCCCGCCGAACGACAGCAGCTTTTTCTCCTCGTCACCCTCCCCGGACAGCACGAAATGATCGAAGCCGAGATCGGCGGCCAGGGCCTGGCGAGCCGGCATGCGGTCAACCATGACAACGTCGGCCGCGCCCCAGCCGCGTGCCACCTGGGCGATCATCGATCCGATGGTGCCGCCGCCGATCACGGCGACGCGCTTGCCAACTGTCATGCCGCCCTGGAGATTGGCGTGAACCCCAACCGTTGCTGGCTCCGCCAACGCGCCATGAATACTGTGCAGTGACTCAGGGAGCTTGATGAGCTGATCAACAGGTGCGGCAACATATTCGGCGAAACTGCCGCCATCGCGGTGCACGCCGGACACGGTGAAATTGGCGCAATGATGAGCCCGCCCATCGTGACACGCCGCACAGGTCCCACAACCCTTGGTGGGGTATATCGTGACCCACTCCCCCGGCGCGAACGAAGAGCCCTTGGGAGCATGCTCCACGGTGCCCACCCATTCGTGTCCAGGCGTGATCGGGGATAAGGCGAGCGGGCTCAGGCCACGAATCATTGCGACGTCAGTCGCGCAGATTCCTGTGTGACGGACCCGGACCAACGCCTCATCTTCGGCCGGGGTCGGGTCGGGCCGCTCTTCAACGCTGAATACATTCGCTTCTTCGAGAATGACGGCTTTCATCGTGACCTCCCGGCTTCAACAAGTGCGCGGGCAAAGGTGCCATAGGCACCACAATCCCGCAATTGGCGCAAAAAAAAGAAAGGCCGGCGAATGACTCGCCGGCCCCCTGTAACGTCGAAGTACGTCTGCGGCTACATCATCTTCTTGGCGTAGTCGTAGGTTCCGTTGCTCCATTCGTACCAGACATAACCCGGCGCCGTGACATCGCCCGTTCCATCGAAGCCGATGATGCCATAGACCAAGGTGTAGCCGATGGCGATCAAGCCATAGATCGCACCAAGCGTGATTCCGTTGATCGACTGATCGACGAAGTACTCAACCGTCCCAAGCATCCACGGCCCCTACCCTGTTCGGCCGCATCAGGTATCAACCGGATCGACCGCCACCCAATAATAACCTAGATAATCTCGGCGTCGCAGCAACCGCAAGGGCATTCTCGATGGACGCGGGAAATGGGCTTTGTGCAAAAGCTACGTGAACGATGAAAATACACCCCTCTGCTAACCTCCCCCCATCACTCGCCTCGGCGAAGCCTCCGGCGTAGCCGGGAGGGAGGAGAGACTACTTCGCCGCTTCCATAAATACCCCCTCCCCCTCGATGGGGGAGGGCCGGGGTGGGGGTGACTCAAAGAATTGGGTGGGAGTGACGCTCAAGCCTAAGTCGAAGCGTGTCCTACGCGACAGCCGATTCCTGAACTTTGCGGTCGTAGTTGCCGTCGTACCAACCGGTCAGCCATTCACCGTAGGTAATTGTCGGCCAGCGGGGCGGATCGGCCGCGTCGCCGCAACCGGGCAGGCATTCGATCGTCGCGTCCCAGCCGGGACCGAAGAAGAACGGGATCCCATAGCGATGACCTTGGCTGGGAGGCAGTGCGCGATGTGGTGTCGACTTGAAGCGTCCATTCGACCAACGCTTCACGATGTCGCCTGAATTCACCGCGAACGCGCCGGGAATGTAGGGCACGTCCAACCACGCGCCGTCGGGCATGCGCACTTGCAATCCCGGAACCTCGGTCTGGGCGAGGAAGGTCAGGAAGTTGGCGTCCGTGTGCGGTGCGATCCCGAATTGATTTTCCTGCGCCTCGACCGCCGGATAGTGGGACAAGCGCAGCGAGTAGTAGCTGTCATCAAAGGCCGTATCGAACCAGTTCGGCTCCAAGTCGAGGGCCCGGGCCGCGACCGGCAGAAAACGGTGCGACAACCTCTCCATCGCGGCCATGTAGTCGACGACTTCGGCGCGGAATCCAGGCAGATTGTCTTCGCTCGGCCACTGGTTCGGTCCGAGAAACCGCCGCCCCGAGGCATAAATCGGATCGTCGGCGGGCCGTTCGCGCCGGATGAAATAGGCTTCGTTGAGATCGGGCCGGTCGTTGTCGTTGACGTCCGACGTCCACACCGCATAGCGGCCCATGGTCATGTAGCCGTTGTTGTGAACGTCCATTTTCAGGGCGAGCTTCTTGTCCATGGGCAGGTCGTGCAGCCGGGCTGCCGCCTCGAAAGCACGGTCGATCTGGGCGCGCGGGATATCGTGACCCGTCAGCACGAAGAAACCGACCGTGGTCAGGGCGTCCCGGACCTGGCTCGCGGCCGCTTCAAGGCCACCTGCCGAACCGGACATGTAATCGGAGATATCGATGATGGGAATCGTGTCAGTCATCTTGGCTCCTGCACCCGCCCAACGCTGGGACCTAAAGTATAGTCACTCTGCCGCATCTCGCACAGCGTCGGCTGCATCGGGAAGCAGAGAGAATACCGTGGTTTCGTTCAGATCCTCACCGTACCAGGCCCGGATCGCCGCCTCGCGCTGACCGAGGTATCTCGGTTTGCCGTTCTCCTGAACCATCGGCAGGTCGTGACCGGGCACCAGGATGCTACCGGGTTTGCGTGTCCAGAATTCCCAGATCGTGCCGATCGAGGCGCGACTTACCTCCGGGTCGTAGGACATATCCGTGGCCCGGGATAGAAGCTCCGCCCGGTTCTTGCAGGCGTCACCCGTGAACACGATGTCACGGTCCCCGGCATCGAGCACGAAGACGAGGCTGCCGGGCGTGTGACCGGGCGTCATATGCGCCGTGAGTCCCGGAAGCACCTCGTCGCCGTCTGCGGCGGCGCGCAGGGTCGGCCAGCGTTCCAACTCGCGGACGTAGAGTTCGGGTACCGGCGTTTCGCCCCACGGCTCTTTCACCGACCAGTCGAGCTCCTCACGGCCGATGACGATGTTGGAATCCTTGAACAGGGTCCAATTGACCGAATGATCGTAGTGCGAGTGGGTCAGCAACACATCGGTCACGTCCTTGGGCACCAGACCGCGCTCGGCGAGTTGACCGATCAGCAAATCCCGTTGGCCAAATGACCCGACGTCGACGAGCGCCAGCCGGTCGCCGCGACGGACCAACACGATGGTGCAGAACCCGAGCGAGCCGTGACACACGGATTTTCCGGGGAACCCGTGCACGATGATATCGATCTCGGCATCGCCGATGTGGAACCGTTTACAATTGCTGTCATCGTTCATGCGGCCCTCCTGTAGTTCGCAGTCGCGCCTGACAATCAAACGTCTGGCAGCTCGGCCGCCGCCTGCTGCAGGCAGCCGATATGTTCATCTATCTTCAGATCGCCGCCCAGCGTCCGCAGGCAAAGGTGCGTGAGGCCAATCTCACGCCAGCTCGCCACACGGCTCTGCCACTCGTGTTCGCGCGGGCCCACCACCGCGACGCCGGCCTCGATGCCGAGGGCGGTAGGATCGCGGCCGGCCTCCTCCGCCGCGCGGTGAATGTCATCGCGCACCTCAAGGAATTCTTCGGGCGAACACAGCACGAACCAGCCATCCGCCTGCCGCCCGATACGTCTGCGAATCCGTTGTGTCGGCACCCCGCTGGCACCGATCCAAATCGGGATCGGCTGTTGAATAGGCAAAGGATCGATTCCGGCACCTGAAACTCGGTCCCACTTCCCTTCGAACTCGACGGTCTCCTGCGTCCATAACAGGCGAAGAAGCTCGATTTGCTCTTCACACCGAGCACCGCGATCATTGAAATCGGCACCCATGGCGCTATATTCCACCTCTTGGTTGCCGACACCGACACCCACCCGGAGCCTGCCTCCCGAGAGCGCATCCAAGGTCGCAGCCTGCTTGGCGAACAACACGGTTTGGCGGGAAGGCAAAACGATCACCGACGGCACGAGCTCGATCTTTTCCGTCACGCCTGCGATCAGTGTCAACATGGTCATCGGCTCATACAACGGACCGCCCGGACGAATGACCTGGTCGGGAACCCGCAAATGCGTCATTCCGAGGTCATCGGCGGCCTGCGCAAATGCTTTGATGGCGCCAACGTCGCCCTGCATTTCCCTGACGGGCAGTGATACACCTACTCGCATGCTTGAAGTTCTCCTGAATGATTGGCGAATCCACGCAAAACATTTGACGTCAGAGGCGGATGGAAAGACGGCACGGTGGATTCTGACATGCGCTGGAGCCCCCTACTTTTGCGGAAAAGTGTGCCGGCAAGAGTACAGAATACGGTCTGCATAACAAACCGCCTCCGCAACACACCGCAATTGACTTCTTGCTTCCGCTACAGAACTGGACTAAACACGGGCCGCCCACAGAAATTTTGTTTCGATTGGTAAGAATCGGTGCAAAATCAATCGATTATAGTCGAATTTTAAAAGTTTGATTAAATATGAAAATCGTGCAGGGCTTCGTGTCTACATTTATGGTAATTGTTCCGGCGGCAATGCTCCTGAGCGGATGCGCCGCACCTGTTCTCGGTGCCCTCACCTTGAATCACATCATGACCATGGCTTCAGCTGCAACAATGGCGACGTCCGGCAAGGGTCTCGGCGATCTTGCACTCGACGCCGTGACAGGCCGAGACTGCCGTGTCCTGGAAAGTACATTCCGTACCGATCGTGAACTCTGCGAAGACACGGGTTCACCAGCAACCAAGCGCGATTTCAAAGGTCTCTACAGTGTCGCGGAATTCATGGAGAGAAGATCGATAACTGACAACACCCGCCCGCCTTCAAGTGAGATCGATTTCGCAACTGGACAATGACCGCCGGTTTCACTGATTACCGGCATCGCCGTTGACGTTATGGGCTGCCATCGCCGGGTTTGACCGTGCCCTGAATTTCCCTAACACGCAGTGATACGCCTAATCGCGTGTTTGAAGTTCTCGTGAACGCTTGGCGATTCTACGCAAAACGTTTGGCGTCATCGGCAGCATAGGCTGCAACTTTCATATCGGCGCTGTTCGCGGTCTTGAGGCGATCCAGAAGTTCACCGAGCTTATCCGCGGGAATGGCACAGGTGACTTCGTTGTTGCTCATGCCTGTCCGGACCCGGCTCAGCATGCACCCGACGCTCAGCGCGACTTCACCCGCTTCCTTGGCGATGGGAATGATGTGGCACTGTGGTTTGCCTTCGACACGAAGACCTGGCCACGCATCATGTAGCATCATGGCCTGTTTGCCATTCAGACGTATGAATACGACGTCGGGGTCGGAAGACGTTTCTGCGAGCGGCCCATATGTCACAAAATCCGGTTTTTGCGCGACGGTCGGAATGTGCGGAAAAACGTCCGGCGTAACCCATTCCGATTCCACCAACGCAGCCACGTCTGCGCCCTCGGCCGCCTCTTCCAATGTCTTGAAACCGTGAGTCAAGGAGCCGACGCTGCAGTTGCCATGATCTTCGGCAACTGTCGTGAAAGTCTTGTCACGGGCTTCCATCCAAAACACGCATCCTGCCGCCACCCGACCGGTCCGGCCATCGGGCGTAGGCTCCGGCATTGCTCCATTGAAGCGCGTGACGCCGTCTGGATTTTCGGACGAGAACGTGATCGCCAAAGGCGGATCGGACAAACCGAGCAGTGATGTCAATGTTTCGGCTTGAGAAGCAAATGTCGTCGACTCCGGCATAGATCATCGTCCTGACTTTTTTTGAAATACTTGATAACCCATCATCGCAAATTGGCGCGCCGGCCACAATTCGAGTTTGGCTGAGTTATGCCTTCACCCCGCCCCTGTCCGGGCGTTCGAGCTTCTTGGCCATCACGTATTCGAGCTTCTGGACCGCGACCCGCTTGAGTTCTTTTTTTCGAACGCATCGAATCGCCGACGATGGAGACCTCGGTCCCGGTCACCGGATCGACGGCCGATACCTTGGCGTAACGGCCCCGATAGATGCACTCGATGATATAGCGCCTGTCGTCTTTTGGGTTTTCCCCGGCCATCATGTCTCCCTTCCCGGGAGACTATAACGGTCTATGCCGCGCGTTTCAGGTCCAATCGGCCCCAAACGGCGTTCAATGACTCGACGAGATGCTCGATCATCTCATCGGTATGAAGGGGCGTCGGTGTGAAACGCAGGCGCTCCGTGCCGCGCGGTACCGTCGGATAGTTGATCGGCTGTACGTAGATTCCGTATTCCTCAAGCAGGATGTCCGAAACCTCCTTGCAGCGTTCGGCATCGCCGATCATCACCGGCACGATGTGCGTCACGGAATCCATCACTGGAAGTCCGGCCTCACGGAACCGGCGCTTGAGCAGCGCCGCGCGCTCCTGATGACGCGCACGCACGTTGGCGCCGTCTTTCAGGTGTTTTACACTGGCCAGCGCACCCGCCGCGATGACCGGCGAGAGTGCGGTCGAGAAGATGAACGCCGCCGCATAACTGCGGATGGCATCCATGATGACATCCGGTCCGGCGAGATATCCGCCACCCACCCCGAACGCCTTGCCGAGCGTCCCGTTGATCACGGTCACCCGGTCCATCTGGCCTTCGCGCTCGGCGACGCCACCGCCGCGCGCGCCGTAGAGCCCGACGGCATGGACTTCGTCGAGGTAAGTCATGGCCCCGTATTCATCCGCGAGATCGCAGAATTCCGCGATCGGCGCGATATCGCCGTCCATCGAATAGACCGACTCGAACGCGATCAGTTTCGGCGCGTCGGCGGGAGCCTCTTTCAACAGTTCTTCGAGATGCGCGAGGTCGTTGTGCCGGAAGATTTGCTTATTGGTGCGGCCATGCTTGATCCCTTCGATCATCGACGCGTGGTTGAGTTCGTCCGAAAACGTGACCGTACCAGGGATCAGTCGGCCCATGGTGCTCAGCCCGGCCTCGTTCGCGTTGTAGCCCGAAGTGAAGATCAGCGCGGCGTCCTTACCGTGCAGGTCCGCAAGTTCCCGCTCCAGCAGGACGTGGTAATGATTGGTGCCCGAGATGTTGCGCGTACCACCGGCACCGGCGCCGCATTCCTCCAAGGCCAGGCGCATGGCACCGATGACTTCGGGGTGCTGGCCCATCCCGAGATAGTCGTTGCTGCACCAGACAATGACCTCTTCGGTCCCCTGGCCCGTATAACGGGTCGCATGCGGATAATCGCCCCGCTTGCGCGCCAGTTCCGCAAAAACCCTGTACCGGCCCTCATTCTTGAGGTCCGCTACACGCTCGCCAAACAGCTTTTCGTAATCCATACCAAATCCTCGTGACCGCCCGCCGGAGCGTTCCCAAGCATCCCAAATATATACCGCAGGGCGCCTCTGGCTCAAAGTTCACATGTGCGGCAGACCCTTGCCACGACCATGGTCCCCTTCATTACGTTATTCCCCCTTGCTGTTACCTTAATCCAAGTCAGGCCGAGGGCCGTCCTTCGCAACGCTTCAACGTGGTATACACGCGGAGTGCGCCCGGCATTCCCCGGTTGCGGCCCGAATGGACGGCCGAGTGGATGGCCTGGCAGCAGGATCAACTGACGGAGACGATCATGCAGGTTCTCAATCCCGAAGGCTGGCCGCGGCCGCCTGGATATTCCAATGGCATCGCGGCGGAAGGCCGCCAGGTCTTCGTCGCCGGACAGATCGGTTCCACGCCTGACGGCACCATCGCTCCCGATTTCGCCGGACAGATCCGGCTCGTCCTCGAAAACACGGTAGCTATCCTTGCCGAAGCCGGTGCCGGACCCGAGCACATCACGCGCATGACGTGGTTTGTCACGGACATGGACAAATACTTAGCGGCGGTGAAGGACGTCGGCGCCGCCTACGGCGAGATCATCGGCAAGAATTACCCCACCATGACACTGGTCGAGGTGTCCCGCCTCGTGTACGAAGACGCCCTGTTGGAGATTGAGACGACCGCGGTCGTCCCACCGGAATAAACCAAACGAGAGAATCTCATGAGCAGGTCACTCGCCGAAGCGGATACAGGTACCCATGCCGGGCCGGAAGAAGGCTCCTTCAAGTGGGAGGATCCCTTCCTCCTGGATGACCAACTGACAGAGGATGAGCGGCTGATCCAGGACGCTGTCGGCGCCTACGCCCAGGAGCAGCTCATGCCCCGCATTCTCGAAGCCCACCGGCACGAGCTCTTCGACCGGGAGGTGATCACCGAGATGGGCGGACTCGGCATGCTGGGCCCGACGATCGAGGGTTACGGCTGCGCCGGCACATCCTACGTCGCCTACGGTCTGATGACGCGCGCGACCGAACGGGTGGATTCGGCCTACCGATCCACCATGAGCGTGCAGTCGAGTCTGGTCATGCATCCCATCCATGCCTTCGGCAATGAGGATCAGCGCCAGAAATACCTGCCCAAGCTTGCGTCCGGTGAATGGATCGGCTGCTTCGGCCTAACCGAGCCCGATCATGGATCCGATCCCGCCGGCATGAAGACGCGCTCCAAGGCCGCCGACGGCGGATTTATACTCAACGGCGCGAAGATGTGGATCAGCAACTCACCCTACGCCGACGTCATGGTCGTCTGGGCGCGCAACGAAGAAGACCGCCGGGTGCACGGCTATGTGCTCGAGCGCGGCATGGAAGGATTGACCACCCCGAAAATCGAAGGCAAGTTCTCCCTGCGCGCCTCACCGACCGGTGAGATCGTCATGGACAACGTGTTCGTACCGGCGGAGAACGTGCTACCCGATGCCGTCGGTCTCAAGGCGGCGCTGTCATGCCTGTTCCGGGCGCGCTACGGCATCGCCTGGGGCGCACTCGGTGCGGCTGAGGCCTGCTGGTTTGCAGCCCGGCAATACACTCTCGACCGCAAACAGTTCGGACGGCCGCTTGCCGCGAACCAACTGGTCCAGAAGAAGCTCGCCGACATGCAGACCGAAATCAGCATCGGCCTGCAAGCCTGTCTGCGGGTTGGCCGGTTGATGGATGAGGGGCGCGCCACGCACGAGATGGTCTCCATCATCAAGCGCAATTCCTGCGGCAAGGCACTCGACATCGCGCGGACCGCCCGCGACATGCACGGCGGCAACGGCATCTCCGACGAATTCCACGTCATCCGTCACATGCTGAACCTGGAATCCGTCAACACCTACGAGGGCACTCACGACATCCACGCCCTCCTCCTCGGCCGCGCCCAAACAGACATCCCCGCTTTCTAGGAACTGCGGCTTTTTGCCCCCTGCCGATCCGCAATTTTTTACATAATCCGATAACGACGGTTCGTCGTGTGGGTCCCCTCTCCCGTCTTCGGGAGAGGGGCAGGGTGAGGGTAAGATGAGGCTATGTCTTCTTCGTTCGCGAGACATCTTCGGCGGAACCAGACCGATGCTGAACGCCTAATCTGGTCCCGACTGAGAAATCGACAGCTTGGTGCCTATCACTTCCGGCGCCAGTCTCCCATTGGGTCATATGTAGTGGATTTTCTATGTCACGAATGTCGTCTTGTGGTCGAGGTTGATGGTGGTCAGCACGCAACCCAGAAATCTGAAGACGATAAACGGACTACATGGCTTGAAAGCGAAGGATTTCGCATGATCCGCTTCTGGAACAACGAAGTCCTGGGCAACATCGATGGCGTGCTCGAAGAGATTCGAGCCACCTTGCGAAAGCATTGATTACTCCCACCCTGTCCCTCCCCCGAAGACGGGAGAGGGACAGGGTGGGAGTGAGACCAAGCTCACTCTTTCGGCGTAAGCAGTATTCGTCCTTTGGCGCGGCGGCCTGCCAAGGCGCCGGCCGCTTCGGCGAACGCTTCGAGCGGGTAGGCATCGACCTCGGGTGCTTTCAGGCTACCGGTCTTCCACATGCCGTAGATCTCCGCCTGAACTCGCGCCACCCATTCGGGCTCACGCTTGCGATACGAATCGAGGTACATGCCCACCGCCGAGATATTCTTGAGCAGAAGATAGTTCGCCGCCACTTCCGGAATTCGCCCCGCGACGAATCCAATGACGACAATCCGGCCGCGCCAAGCCAGCGCCCGCAGACCCGCGTCGAATACATCACCGCCGACCGGGTCGAGAATCACATCGACACCGTTTCCCCCGGCCACCGCGTAAACCTGGTCCCGCAAGGCGGACTTAAGATCGTCCACCGAAAGATCGATGACATGATCGGCACCGGCCGCCTTGACCAGCGCCTCCTTATCGGGATTTGCGATCCCCGCGAGCACGGTGGCACCCAGGGCCTTCGCGATCTGTACCCCGGCCAGGCCGACGCCGCCTGATGCCCCGGTCACCAGCACGGTCTCGCCCGGCTTTAGCCCGGCACGGTCGACGAGGGCGAAATGCGACGTCTGGAAATTGAGCCCCAGTGACACCGCTTCCCTGAAGGTCATGTCGTCGGGAATGAAATGACAGTCCTGCTCCGCGGCCATGGTCCTTTCGGCGAATCCGCCCGATTCGACGAAGGCCAGCACCCGGTCGCCCACCTTCAGGCGTGATACGCCAGGCCCCACGGATGCCACTTCACCCGCAAGCTCTTTGCCCGGCACGAAAGGCAACTCCGGTAGGCTTTGGTACTTGCCTTCGACCACGAGCAGGTCGGCAAAATTTAGGCCCGCGGCGTGGATATCGATGATGATCTCATCGTCACCGGCGGACGGCGACGGAAATTCACCGATCTTGTCCAGTGCCTCGGGCGATCCAAACGCATTGACGACGACGGCCTTCATGACTTCCCCGCTACGCTACGCGCTTCCGACCCACTGGACCCGGCGAACGCGGCGATCGCATCCGCGTCCCACCCCAGCCAGGTCCCGAGCACTTCCTCCGTGTGCTGACCCAGCAGCGGTGGCGGTGTGATCGGCGCTGAGCCGCGTGTCGTGATCCATGGCGGACCGACGACCTTGATGCCGCCCGACTGTGGGTGGTCAACTTCGTGTATCAGGCCGCGATGGGCCACCTGTGGGTCGGCAAGGGCCTGGGTGTAGTCATTGACCGGCGCGTAAGGAAGCCGCGCCGCATCGAGCCGCGCCAACCAGTAATCAAGCGTCTCTTCCGCGAACCGCGCCACGAGCAGCGGTTTGAGTTCCGCTCGGTTGCGGATGCGCGACGGCATGTCGGCGAACCTTGGTTCTTCAATCAGATCTTCACATCCGATGGCCTGGCAGAATGGCGCCCAGTGGCGTTCGTTTACCACCGTGATGTTGATGAAGCGCTCGTCGCGCGTGCGCAATGTGTCCGATGGGACCCGAATCGGATTCTCGTTGCCCATGCGGCCCGATGACCGGCCGGCCTGCAGGGCCTCTCCCATGCGTGGGCCGAGCGCGGCAATCACGCTGTCCTGCATGCTGACGTCGATATATTGGCCTTGACCGTCCTGGGCCACCGTATAAAGCGCACCGAGAACCGCGTAGGCAGCGTACATTCCGCTGATCACATCGCACAGCGGCGCGCCCATGATGACCGGGTCTCCATCGGCGAATCCGGTAACGTCCATCAGACCCGTCACGGCCTGCGTCATGGTGTCCAACGCCAACCGGTCACGGTTCGGACCCTCCTGACCGAACCCCGAGATCGAGCAATAGACCAGCCGCGGATTGAGGGGCTGCAGATCCTGCCAGGCCATGCCAAGCCGCGCCGCCGTTCCCGGGGCGAAATTCTCGACCACGACATCCGCACGCGTCGACAAGGCTTGACCCACGTCCCGGTGCTCGGGGTTCTTTAGGTCCAGCTCAATGCTCTTCTTGCAGCGGTTGCTAGCATTGAAATAATCCTCGTCATTCTCCCGTCCCTCGTACCGTTGAACCCGGCGCGTATCGTCTCCCATGCTCGAGCGCTCCACCTTGACGACCTCGGCGCCGAGGTCGGCCAGCATGGTGGTGCAGTACGGACCGGCGACGACCTGGGTAAGATCGAGGACGCGCTTGCCGGCAAGCGGGGGATCACCGAGTTGCGATGATCCGTTGTTATCACCTGGAATTAAGCCGTCACTCACATCGTTCTCCTTACATCCCAGCCATCACGCGTCCACTGGGACCGCGCATCGCGCCGAGCCGACCAGGACTTTTTCATCGCCGGCCCGCTGGCACCAGACCTCCAGATCAAAGGCGACTCTCCCAGCTTCCGCCGACCGGCCGGTGACCCGCGCCATGGGCTGCACGGTATCGCCCGCCACCACGGTTCGGGGATACTTGGCCTGTAGCACGCCCTCCCGGAACCACGCGTCGCCGAAAAGTTGCACGAGTAGCTCCACCAGATGTCCTTCGTATTGGATACCCGAGGCGATTGGCGCGGGCAGACCCGCCTCGGTCGCCTTTTCGACATCCGTATGGAGATTCTTGGCTGGCCATCCCGGCGCATCGATCGGACCACCCGAAAACGTCAACATCCGGACCGGCTCAAACGTATGCTGCGGGCCGGCGAATTCGGCACCAACTTCGGTTTCAGCCGTAATGCTCTCCATCATGTTGCACCCCAATGCTCTTTTACCGAAGACACTCAGGCACCAAAGAACGTCAGATGAAGATCACGGCGGAGGATGGTCACGCCATCATCGTTCTCCATCAGGGTTTCCATGACGTAATACTGGCGGTCCCGTTTTTCATAGGCATCGGTCACCCGCCAGGAGACACGCAGGCGCTCGCCGACATAGGCCGGGCCGAGGAATTCGGTCTTGGCCTCGGCCAGGACCGAGCCCGTTCCCTCGGCAAGCTTGAAACTCGGTGACTTGGTATTGGCTGCCAACTGGAGCAGCAAGGCCGGACTGACCATCGCGGGCCGGTCCCCGTTGTCAGCGACATAGCGCAAATCAAACGTCTCCTGCGCAAACAAGATCTGCTGATTCAACTCGGTCTCGATGACAATCTCCAGCGGATCGTAGATGTCACCGGGCACAAGCTCGTGGGCGAATTTTTCCATCAAGGGTCCTCGGCGGGCGTCTGTATTGGCTCTCGGGCTCGTCTATCAAACTCAATTCTCTGGCGGCAGCACGGCACCCGTGCGCTCGGTGATGAGTCCATAGTGTTCGATGCGTCGGTGTTTATCGAAATTGAATACCGTGCGCTTGATGTAGTTGCAGAGATCGAGATCGCAATTGAAGGCGATGACTTCGTCGTCCTCGGTCAGCGCCTGGGCCGCGATCTCACCCGTCGGCGCGATGATGCATGAGCCCCCGATCATCGGGAATCCGTCCTCGGCACCGCACTTCGCGGTGGCCACGATCCAGGTCCCGTTCTGGTAGGCGTTGGCCTGCATCGTGACGTGATTGTGGAACATCCGCAGATGCGCCGGCTCGGGGTGGTGAATGTTTTGGGTCGGCGTGTTGTAACCCAGCACGACGAGTTCGACGCCTTGCAGTCCCATGACCCTGAAGGTCTCCGGCCAGCGCCGGTCATTGCAGATGCACATGCCGACGATGCCCTCGAAGGCGCGCCACACCGGAAATCCCAATTCGCCCACATCGAAGTACTTTTTCTCCAGATGCTGGAATGGCGCATCCGGCAGGTGCTCGCTGTGTCCGGGCAGATGGATCTTGCGGTACTTGCCGATCAGGGTACCGTCCGGCGCCACCAGGATCGAGGTGTTGTAGTGTTTGGTCTCTCCCGCTTCCTCGGTCAGCTCCGCGTAGCCGATATAAAACGCCATGCCGAGCTCCTTTGCCCGGTCGAACAGGGGGCGCGTCTCGGGGCCCGGCATTTCAGTCTCGAAATAGGCATCGACCGCCGCCTGGTCTTCGGTCCACCAGCGCGGAAAGAATGTGGTGAATGCCAGCTCCGGGAAGACAACCAGGCGGCAGCCTGCGGCGTGGGCTTCCTCGAGCAGCGGGATCAGCCGTTTCACGACCTGGGCGCGTGTATCCGCCAGATGAATCGGCCCAAGTTGGGCCGCGGCAATTCCAATGGTCCGGCTCATCGCGAATCCTCCATCATCATCGTTAGATCAAACCGCGTAGCCCAGAAGCCGCGGCAGAAACAGGCTGAGATCGGGAGCATATGTCACCACGAGAAGCGCGAACAACAGCGGGATCAGCGGCGGCAATACGGCCGCCACCACCTCCTCGAATGTGAGTCCGGAGACATCCCGCAAAATATAAAGCCCGGTCCCAACGGGTGGTGTGAACAGCCCGATCATCAGATTGAGGGTCATGATGATACCAAAGTGGATCGGGTTGATCCCCAGGATCGGCAACAGGGGAATGAGGATCGGCAGGGTGATGATCTGAATGGAGAGGGTGTCGAGGATCATTCCCAAGATCAGAAAAACGATGTTCATCAGCAGCAGAAAGACCCACGGATCACTCGTCATGGAGACCAGGAACGCGCCGACATCCTTCGATACGTTTGAATGCGCCAGCGCCCAGGCAAAGATCGCGGCTGAGGCCAGGATGAACAGGATCGACGACGTCGTCCTGAACGTATCGGACAGCGCGGCCGCGAGTTTCTTTACCGTCAGTTCCCGGTATATCGCGCCGAGCGCCAGGCCGTAGAGAACGGTAACCGCCGCAGCTTCCGTCGGTGTGAAAATCCCCGTGCCGATACCGCCCAGGATGATGACCGGCGTAAACACCGCGGGCAGCGCTTCCCAAGCGGCTTTTACCAGGATGACCAGCGTTGGCGTCGGCTGCTTCTCGACTTTCAGCTTGCGCGCCTCCCAGCTCACATAAATCATCAGGCTCAAGCCCATCATCAGTCCGGGAAGAAATCCGGCCAGGAAGAGCGCGCCGACAGACACTTCGGCGATCGCCCCGTAGATCACCAGTGGAATACTCGGCGGGATGATGGGCCCGATCGTGGCCGAAGCTCCGGTGACACCGACAGCGAACTTCTTCGGATAGCCGCCGCGCCGCATGGCCTCGATCTCGACGGTCCCGAGCCCGCCGGCGTCAGCGAGCGCCGATCCGGACATCCCCGAGAAAATGATGCTGGCCACGACGTTCGCGTTCGCGAGACCGCCACGCGTGTGGCCGACCAGCGCATTCGCAAACTTCAAGATCCGATTCGTCACACCGGAGATATTCATGACGTTGCCGGCCAGGACGAAAAGCGGGATGGCCAGGAGCGTAAAGTCATGGATTCCGTAAAACGTCCGCTGGATGGTGAGCGCGATCGGCAGGTCGTTGGTAAAGATGTAGAGCGTGGATGCAATCCCGAAAGCGAACGCGACCGGAATGTTCCCGAATAACAGGAGCACGATCATGAGAAGCGCCATGGCCGCCGCGCTCATGCCGCGGAGTCTCCCGATTCGGGTCTGACGATGTCGGTGCCGGCCCGCCAGTCCCTGACCAGGCCAACCGTGATCACCGTATAGAAAACCAGCATCAGTGCCGCGCTCAGCGGGATCGCTGCAAAGACGATCAGCATGGGGATTTCCATGGCCGGACTACGCGAGATCGACAGCGCCTCGGACAGGGGGACCATCGACCAGAGCAGGACGCCGAGATGCCCCAGCACAAGCAAATGGGTAATGAACGTTACGCCGAATCGCATGAGGCGGGGCATTCGATTGGCGAAAAACGACACCTTGATATGGCTGTCGTGACGCGCGTTGTAGGCGGCCCCCATGAAGACCAGATAAATGGAGAGGAAGACCGAGAGTTCCTCGGGCCAGATAAAGGCCTCACCCAGAACGCTGCGGGCGAAAATTTGCAATGTGATGATGACGACGATCGCGATGAGCAGAGCTGCCCCGCAAAGGTCCGAAAATTTCTCGAAGGCCCGATCCCAAGCCTTCATTGCGCGTCAACCGACCGATGCCGCCCGGTCACGGCCCGTCACCGGTATAGCCGTAACGTTCCCTGGCATACGTCGGAGAGATACGACCCTCCCGTAAATCCCGCTCGATGCGCTCGATGGGGCGCTTTTCCGCGGGCCCAAACCCGCCGCCGCCGCCAAGTTCGATGACCACGCGGTCTCCCTTGCGCAACGAGAAATTGCAGCGCGCGGGTAACGAGATCGTCTCACCATCCCGGAACACGGTGAATGTTCCGGTATCCGACGAGCCACCTCCGTTTAGACCATAGGGCTGGAATTTGAAGCGGTCCGAATAGGCGGAGAAGAGAACATCGTCCTCGGTCACGTCAAAGACGCGGCGGAGACCGAGCCCGCCCTGATGCTCGCCCTCTCCGCACGAATCGGGCAGCAATTCATAGCGCGACACCCGCATGAAGGGATGGAACGACTCCAGCGCTTCCACCGGGATATTCGTCGCATTGGACAACGGCCCACTGATCGCGTCCGCCCCGTCCGCGTCCACCAGCGCGCCGTCCCCACCCCAGGGCACTTCCAGGTAGACGTGATAATCCTCACCTTCGAGACGTGCCAATCCGAGCTGCGTCGTGGCATCGAAGCTGGCGGCCTTGACCTCATCCGGCGAGATTTGGGCAAAGCACCGGTTCATCACAGCGTAGAGCCGATAGGCCGGGATCATGCGTGCGTTGACGGGAGCGGGAGGGCGCGGATTGTAAAGCGTGCCTTCCGGCGCGACGATCTCCACGGTCCCGTACACCCCTTCGTTGGCGAACAACGGCTCCTTCAGGACGTGCGAAATCAAATAGGTGTATATCGCCGAGCGGGTGGAGGCGAGCGGACAGTTGATCGACCCCTTGGCCTGCGCGTCCGTGCCCGAAAGATCGACCTTCAGGCCATCGCCCGCGATCTCCAACCGGCAGTGCACGCGGATGGGCGTATCGTCGAACACATCGCCGTCGATGAAGTCCTCGGCTTCATACACCCCATCGGGCAGATCCTCGATCCGCTGGCGCATACGTCTCTCGGTGTACGCGATGACCTGGTCCATCGCCGTCAGCACCGTCTCCATGCCGTGCTTCTCCATCAGCGCGGCCAGGCGTCTTCCGCCCGTCCGGTTGGCCGCGATCTGCGCGTTCATATCGCCGATGAATTCCCGGGGCGTGCGCACGTTTGATCGTATGAGTTCCCCGAGCAGGCCGCCGTCGAGCGACTCTTCGGCACGGATCCTGAGCAGCGAGAACCGCATGCCCTCGCCGAACACATCGATCGCGCCGGCAAACGGTTCCGGCGTGCCAGCTCCGATATCCAGATGATGGGCGAGGCTGGCCGCGAAACCGACATGCCGGCCCGCACAGAAAATCGGCATGAAGATGATGACGTCGTTCGAGTGCTGTCCGCCCTGAAAGGGATCATTGGTGATCAGGACCTCACCTTCCTCCAGGCTCTCGATATTGCCCCGCTTCTTGAAGTGCTCGAATGCAGGACCGAATGAGTTCATATGAATGGGGATACGCGGCGCCTGACTGATCACCCGGCCCTGGTGATCGAGGAGACACGTCGAAGCATCCTTGCCTTCGCGGACGGGGAACGAAAATGCACTCCGGCTCAGGATCGTCCCCATCTCCTCGACGATGGAGACGAAGGCATGGGCAAGAATATTGAAGGCGGCTGGGTTGAGCGTCATGGTCTCCCCCGATCGTCGCGTCGGTCACTAAAGCACGCCTGTTTGAATTCGCCCAATGACTTAGCCTCTACACGTTTCACGCGCCCACACGCCTCATGTACAAGTTTCCAAGCGCGTCCGCTCCAGCACGCCAGCCCGGCGGAACCAGCGTCGTGGAGGTCCCTTCGACGATCACCGCCGGGCCTTCGATAGATGAATCGGTCGCCAGAATTCGCCGGTCGAGGAACTGCATCTCCGAGGTCTGCCCTTTCCAGACGACGGTGCCTTGAGTCTCCTGCATCAAAGAGCCGCTTGACCCCTTCTGCTCCCGCAGTTCCGGCTTCTCCCGATACTTCAACGCCCGAGCCCGAAAACTGACGAATTCGGCTGCGTCCTCGGGAAAGCTGTGGCCGTACTTCTCCTTGTGCACCTGATCAAAGGCACCTTTCAGCGCGCCAAGCTCCGCCGTTTCCAGATCGCTCTCCGTGAAGGGTACGTTGAGATCGTGGCCCTGGCCCACGTATCGCATCTCGGCCGAATAGTTGACGGCCAGACCGCCGGGGTCGATGCCCATTCCCTCGAATTCTGCATCCGCGTCCCGCCGCAACTGATCAAGGATTTCGCGGATCCGGTCCGGCGACGCACCGCGAAGCGGCGTCGGTTCGGTCAGGACATAGTCGCGGCGGAAGTCGGCGACCAGCAGGCCGTAGGCCGAGAACAGACCCGCGTGCGGCGGCACGATGACCTCATCCACGCCGAGGTCCTCGGCGACGAGGGCCGCGTGAAGGGGCCCACCCCCACCGAACGCGCACAACGTGTAGTCGCGCGGATCGTAACCCCGCTCGACCGACACCAGCCGCATGGCGCGGGTCACGCTCGACAGGTTGATCTGGAACACGCTTTCCGCGAGCTCTTCGGCCGTAAGATCGAGCTTCGCGCACAGCGCACCGGCGGCATCCAGTGACGCCTGAATATCGAGCGTCATCTCCCCGCCCAGGAACATATCGGGCCGGATCAGCCCCATGGTCACCAGCGCGTCGGTGACCGTGAATTCCTGGCCGCCCTTCCCGTAGCAGGCCGGCCCCGGTTCGGCGCCCGCGCTTTGCGGACCGACCCGCAACATCCCGCCGTCGTCGAGCCAGGCAATGCTGCCGCCGCCCGCGCCGATCGTGCCGATATCGATCATGGGGAGCGCGATGGGCAGCCCGTCGATGAGCATTTCAGTCGTGACGCTGGGCTGCCCGTCGGTGATTAGCGCCACGTCCGTGCTCGTCCCGCCGATATCGAGCGTGAACAGGTTGTTGGACCCGCATTGCGCCCCGATGTGCACGGCCCCGGTGACTCCGGCGGCAGGCCCCGACAGGAACATCTGGGCGGGATGACGCTTGGCACCCGCCCCCAGAAGTGTTCCGCCGCTCGACTGCATGACCAGGAAGCGTCCGCCCGCCGCGTCGAG
>Ga0114999_10003613_pt1 | contig 19277 bp, 14 predicted proteins | sample ArcticOcean_MG_C_3_FD_89820 | JGI IMG/M metagenome (GOLD analysis project Ga0114999, IMG submission 89820) | Marine microbial communities from western Arctic Ocean - ArcticOcean_MG_CB8_126 | ecosystem: Environmental > Aquatic > Marine > Oceanic | place: Arctic Ocean: Canada Basin | collected...
ATGATCGGCCAGCCGATGCAGTGGTTGTTGCTGTCGATCACGGTCGGTGCGCTGGGCTTCATAAACGCGTGGGACCTGGGCTTTGCGGTGGCGCTGGTGTTCATCGTCGTGGCGGTCAAGATGTACCGGGACGAGTCGATGGCCCTCCTGTTCGCTGTGCTCAGGGGGCTGCTGACGACCTTGCTTGTACTTGGCCTCGGGGTGGCGATATTTGCCGGGTTCTACTTTGGAACGTTCAACAGCCAGGTGGACTGGAGCGCTCCGATAGGCGCTGCGAAGTTCGCTACGCGCCCGTTCCACATGCTCACGGTATGGGCCGTGTTCGTGGTCCTGCTCGCGCCTCTCTGGCTAACGGTTTCCGTGCGAGTGGTGCGCGCTTACGTGCGCCAGGTCAGATCATGGCGGGACAACGGCGTGGCTGATGATCAGGATGGGGATGCGCCGCCCGTTGTAACAACTTCCGGGCCTGTTGACCGGGCGGACACAGCCCCGGCAATAGCCGTATCGCTGGCGATCGCTGTCCCGTACGCCCTCTGGGCGGTCGTACATCTGGTCACAAACGACTCAGCGACAACGTCAGACCTGTTCCGGCGCGCTCTGGACGTGCTTCCGCTCGCCGTCCTTTCTGGACTGTCGATGCTCGCCCTGCTCCACTTCGCCCGCAGATCCGGTTCGGACACGATGGTGTTTGCCTTGGCGCTGCTCTCGATGGCCCTGTACATGGTTTACGGGGCGGAGCTCCTGTATATCAATGACCTGTTCGCCAACCGCATGAACACGGTCTTCAAGCTGTACTACCAGGTGTGGGTCGTCCTGGGAGTGGTCGGAGCCTACGGACTTTATTTCTGGGTGCGCAGCCATGAGAATTGGAGTGGTATTCGCCGATCTGTAAGTGAAACCGGGGCCGTGATCGCTGCCGTAATGGTATTAGGGGCGTTGTACTATCCGGCAGCTTCACTGGACACCCGGACAAACGGGTTTTCGGGGGAACGAAGCCTGGACGGGACGGCGTTCATAGCGAATTTTTGGGCGACAGAGTTCTCTGCGATCAAGTGGCTGTCAGAAAACGCCCGCAAAGACGCCGTACTGGTGGAGGCGGTCGGAGGCAGTTACACAGATTTTGGGCGTATCTCGTCTTCCACCGGGATACCGACGGTGCTGGGATGGACGTTCCACGAGGAGCAATGGCGTGGTGGGAGCTCCTCGTTTGACGGCAGACAGGGGGACGTGGAGCGTATTTACGCCACTGATTCTGAGGAAGATATTGACGAGACGAGGGCGATTCTGAAACGCTACGAGATCGATTACATAGTGGTTGGCCCACGCGAACGGTCAACTTACCCCGATCTTGACCTTGATCGCCTTGCCCAGATCGGCGAACGTGTCCATCCGGCCGATGGGGCAGATTTTGGTCCGCGTGATTACGTGATAATTGACGTTGGTGGGAGTTAACGCATTGACCGGAAAAGAGTCGACGATCTTATCTGAGTACGGACGCCCGGCGGCATCGACCGCGGTTGTAATCGTGCGAGGTCGATGGGAAAGCGGCCGATGGGTAGAGATCGTTCCGACCGGTCAAGATGGTTGGCCGGATACCGGCCCAGCGGATTCAGGACCAGAATTCCCAGAATCGCCGCCCGTAAGTGGGGGCGGATGGCGACGGGACCTGCCGTTCAGTTGGGAGTTCGGCGCGTATCTTGCGCTGTTCCTCGTGGCACTTGCGACGCGGGTGTACGACCTGGGAGGCCGAGCCGTCCATCACGACGAGAGCCTGCACGGCTACTTCTCGTGGTTGCTCTTAAACGGATCTGGATACATACATGATCCGCTAATGCACGGCCCATTCCTGTTTCACATCACGGCGGGGTCGTTCTTCTTATTCGGCGACAACGAGTTCAGCCTCAGGCTTGCTCCGGCGTTATTTGGCGCCGTGCTGATCCTCACGCCGTTGCTGCTGCGGAAACGTCTTGGCAACGTATCGGCGTTGCTCATCGCAGGCATGCTGGCGTTTTCGCCTTCGCTGCTCTACTTCAGCCGCTTCGCCCGAAACGACATCTTTGTTGCGCTGTGGACGGTCGCGCTGGTGGCGATGGTGTGGCGCTACATGGACGACCGCCGACCTCGATACATCTATTTCACAGCCGCGCTTGTGGCGCTGGGATTCGCCACAAAGGAAACGCAGTACATAGTCGTCGCAGTGGTCGCGATACCGTTGCTCGTAATGGCGCGTTCGGACGTACTTGGCTGGATCTGGGGCCGCCGGAAAATATCTGAGTGGAACCCGGCCGGCGGGATGCTGGTCGTGATCGTAACCCTGACCCTGCCGATGATCGGCGCAGCGTCCGGGCTGCTCCAGGGCGCACTCGGACTCACCCTCGCCAACGATGACATTTCTACCGGCCTGCCTCTTGGCGTCGCCGACGGGACGGGCGAAATTGTTGCCGTCGCAATCACGGCGTTTTTGATTGCGATCGCGGTCGTGATAGGTGTGATGTGGAACCGACGGGTATGGCTCATCGGATTTGCTATAGCGGCGAGCATATTTGTTGTGCTTTTCAGTTCGGTCTTCACGAACTGGGGCGGTCTCGCATCCGGGCTGTGGCAGGGCCTCGGTTACTGGGTGGCACAGCAGGACGTGGCGCGCGGCGGACAGCCTGACTACTACTACGTAATGCTGACCAGCGTGTACGAATTCCTTCCAGCGACTATCGGCCTGGTAGCCGCTGTTTATTACGCCTTCAAAGGCGACGCGTTCACCCGATTCCTCGCGTACTGGCCGCTGGCGACGTTCACCGCATACTCGGCGGCGGGCGAGAAGATGCCGTGGCTGGAAGTTCAGGTGGTTCTGCCATTCATATTCCTGGCCGGGAAGGGGCTGGGAGACCTTCTGACGACCCTCCACTGGAAGCCGTCACTGACGCGCGGCGGCTATTACGTCTTCGCCGGCGTGCCGATTGCCGTGATCGTTTTGTGGAGATTGATATTCCTGAACGATGACCAGCCCGGACTTGGCGGCCTTGGGGTGGGCGCCGGTGCTATCGTGCTGTTTGGCGTTCTGGCGCTGCTCGCAGTGGGGTTGTTCTGGCTCACACGCCGTATCGGGTCACGGCAGGCGTTCGGCCTCACCGCCGTGGCCGTTGTGGGGTTGATGGCGATACTCACGGTGAGGACAGGCTGGGTGGCGACCTACCAGGACCCGGATGTCCCCACCGAACTCCTTGTGTACACCCAGACATCTCCTGCGCTTGCGGGCCTGGCACAGGAGATAGAGGCGGCGGCGAGTTTGACTGGCGAGGGCGAGGGCATGAAGGTCATTATCGACGGCGCAAGCGGCTTTACCTGGCCCTGGACCTGGTACCTCCGTGACTATACCGCCGTCTCTTACGCAAACCTGGGATTCGCTCGCCCGGAAGGTCCAAGCGACGCGTATGTGGCGATCGTTCACACACGTAACGAAAACATCGCAAAGGCGGCCACGGAAGAAGGCTTCACCGAGGGACGTAGGTTCCCTCACCGTCAGTGGTTCCCGGAGACGTACAAGCGAACGACGTGGAGCCAGTTCTTCAATACTCTGGTTCGCCCGAGTCGATGGCAGAACGCATTGAACTTCTTCGTGTACCGAGAGATGTCGCAGCCGATTGGTTCCGAGGACGCGTTTGTCTACTTCGACGACGGTATCCCGCTCAGAGCGCTGGAATGAAGACCGCTTCGTATCGGGAACAGTCGTTGATCAAGAATCTGACGCGCAGCCAAATTGAGATAAGGAAGAGTCGGTGATTTCCCAGCGAAGCGTGTGGGCCGGGCTGGTAGTTAGTGCGGTCTTCCTCACCGGATTTGCGCTCCTGTTTCTTCCGATAGACGACGTAAAAGACGTCGTGCATGAGGCCAATTTCTGGTACGTCGCCCCGTCGCTCCTCTTTTACCTTGCAGCTGTCTACTTCCGCAGCCTGCGCTGGCGGTACCTGCTCAGGCCCTTGATCGGGAGACCCAAACGGGCGTTGTTCCCCGTGGTGGTGGTTGGCTATATGGCGAACAACATCCTGCCGGTACGCCTGGGTGAATTCGTTCGGTCCTACTACGTAGGACTGAGAGAAGAAGTCAGTCCGGCAGCTGCGTTTGGCACGGTCGCGGTCGAACGGGTGTTCGATGTGCTTGTATTGTTCTTCGTGATAGCGGCGGTGTGGGTGCTGCCGGTGGGCGACCTGCTGGGCCGCGTCGCCGACGACCTGCCCGGCGGAACGCCGGCGTTACTGGCGGTTTCCGTGCTCCCATTCCTGGGTGTCACGGCGATCATCGCAGCAATTGTCTTGCTCGATCCCGGTACGACGATCCGGCTAATCGCACGGAGCATGTTTTTCGTGCCGGCCGGAATCAAAGAGAAACTTCTTGGGCTTGCCGAACGACTTCTTGAGGGCCTGACCGTCGTGAGGACGCCACGTGCGCTGGGCGCTGTGTTGCTCCTGTCCCTGCCGATCTGGGTGGCCGAAGTGTTGATGCTGTACGTGATCGCTCTCGGCTTCGATATTGAATCTGCTTTCGGAGGGCGCGTAGAGATGATCGCTGCGATCAGCCTGTTCATGGCGATCGCCAACCTGGCGCTGGTGGTGCCGTCCACGGCGGGGGGTGTTGGGCCATTCAACTTCTTTGGCGCAGCAACACTCGTGGCGCTCGGCATCAACGATGCGGAGGCGGGCGCGTACGTCTTGACGGCGCACATAGCCTTGCTGCTGCCGGTTACGGTACTAGGCCTGATCGTCCTACTGATGGATCACACCTCGTTGAAGTCGCTCCTGGGGAGGACCCGACTGGCACAGACGGGTGAAGGAGACGACGATTTAGCCGATAACCCTCCGGTGCCAACGAATTGATCTACTTAAAAGGCTCTGCTGAGGAGCGGGTCGTATACCTGAACACATGTCCATAAAAATGAAAGTAAATAGATGCGAATAGGTGTGATCGGCGCAGGCGCGGCGGGACTTGCAGCGGCATATGATTTCGCCAGAGCGGGCCATGGAGTCACCGTCTACGAGTCCGCGCCTTTTGTCGGCGGGCAGGCGTCGACCATCGAGGTCGGAGGCGGGCGGCTGGAACGCGGGTATCACCACCTGTTCACCAACGACAGCGCTATCCTCGGCATCATGGACGAGTTAGGAATCGGCGAATCGATGCGGTGGATACCCTCAAGCGTTGGCATCTACACGGACCACAAGGTGTATCGCTGGAGCACGCCGATAGACCTGCTGAGGTTCAGCGCTCTGTCCTTTCGTGACCGCATTCGCATGGGGATGGTCGCCAAGAAACTACAGCGCATGAAAGACTGGCGAGAGCTGGAAGACACCACGGCCGCTGAATGGATCCGAGAGAACGCCGGAGCGTCGATCTACTCACAGGTCTGGGAACCGCTGTTGCGTGGCAAGTTTGGCGACCGATTTGAGAGCGTCGCGATGCCCTGGTTCTGGAGCAAGATTCAGACCAGGTTCGCGTCTCGTGATCGACTGGGCCGGGAGAAGCTCGGGTACCCGGTGAACAGCTTTGACGAAGTGTTCGAGACGCTTGAGGATTGCATCAAGTCCATGGGCGGACAGGTACATCTCGAAACTCCGGTAACCCGTGTGCTGGTCGAGGACGGTACGGCGACCGGACTGAGGGTGAAACACCCGGATGGCTCCGAGACTGAAGAGAAGTTCGATCTTGTCCTGTCCACGGTCCCATCCTTCGCGTTCCCCGGGCTGGTTGATCTGCCTGAGACGTATTTGAAGAAGTTGGGCACGGTTGAGTACATGGGCGCAGTGGTCATGATCCTTGAAATGACACACCCGCTCACGTCCGTCTACTGGATGAACATCGCCGACCACGAAGTGCCGTTTCTGGGCTTGATCGAGCACACGAACCTGATGCCAAAAGAGATGTACGGCGGCAGCAACGTTCTCTATCTGACAACTACGTCGAGCGCCAGAGCGAACTGTTCTTGATGTCAGACGAAGAGCTGCTTGATGTGTACGCACCGTGGCTGCCGCGATTTAACCCCGAGTTTGAGCGCTCATGGATTACGCGCGTCCACGTGAACCGGGTCAGCGCCGCACAACCGGTGATAGGCACGAACTACTCGCAGCACATCCCGGAGCATCAGACGCCCGTTTCAAAGCTGTTCCTGGCGAACACGACGCAGATCTACCCAGAGGATCGCGGGACGAACTACAGCATCCGCATGGGACGAGAGGTAGCAGCGACGATGTTGCGGGGCGGATAAGGCGTAGGGCGTTTTTGACGATGCGACGCCCAGAGGCTATTAATGTCGAAAAGAATCGAACCTCATGACATCATAAAAATAGCCCGTCATGGCAATGACCCTGTGCTAGACTCCGGCGGCTTTTCTAGGTTTATTTGGGACCATTTGTTGTCCCCGGATTTCAAACAAGAACTAACTCACTGAGAGGACGTTCCATGGGCAAATTGGACGGCAAGGTAGCCCTGATTACGGGCGCCGGAACCGGGATCGGACGCTGCGCTGCGTTGATGTTCGCGGCTGAGGGCGCTGAGCTCGTGATCGCAGGTCGGCGACAGGCGCCGCTGGACGACGTGGTCGCAGAGATCACGGCTTCGGGCGGGAAGATCACCGCCAAGACGGCCGACATGGAAATCCAGGAAGACATCGAGGCTCTGGCCGCGTATGGGCTCGAGAAGCACGGCCGGATCGACATCCTCGTCAACAACGCCGGGCACAGCTCCAAGGTCCGCAGCGTTCGCTGGATCTCCCGTGAAGAGTTTGACAGCGTGTACGCCGTGAACGCGGCGGGGCCTGCCCAGCTAACCCGGCTCCTCCTCCCGCCCATGCTTGAGTGCGGCGAGGGCACCGTGATCCTGGTGTCGTCGATGGCTGCCCTTCGCGGTGGTCTGCTCGGTGGCGTCGCTTACGGGCCGGCCAAGGCGGCCGCCAAGATGTACATGGACAACCTGCGAACGGAACTACGCCAGAGCGGGATCCGGGCGACCACCATCTACCCGGCCGAGGTAGACACCCCCATCTTGAACAATCGACCGCACGTGCCAGACGCCGAAGCTCGCGCAACGATGATGCTCCCGGAAGACATCGCAGAGGGCATCCTGCTCGCAGCGACGCTCCCGGCGCGCACGATGATCGACGACATTACCTTCACGCCAACCATCCAGCGAGACACGACCAAAGACATAGCGGTCGCACGCATGGCCGGCGCACCTGAAGGCGCGGTCTAAATCGTTCTTGCGGTATCGCCGCCTGAGCGCTTGCCGATAGGTGAATTTGATGTCTGGAGCGGATAAAAACGAACTCCGATCCCGGCTTGAGTTCGCCGTCGGCGCCTCACGGGTGGCCGGCGAGCACGCGCTCGGATACTTCCAGTCGACTGACCTCGTGATCGACCGTAAGTCGGACGCATCTCCCGTAACTCGTGCCGATCGTGAGGCCGAGCAGTTGATCCGGACAAGCCTGGGAGAATCGTTCCCGAACGATGCGATCCTCGGGGAAGAGTTCGGGGAGCAGTCCGGTAGCACCGGGTATCGGTGGTACCTGGACCCGCTGGACGGCACGAAGTCGTTCGTCAGGGGTGTTCCCCTGTGGGGGACTACGATCGGGCTGGAGCTAGACGGACAACCCGTCGCCGGGGTGGTCGCATTTCCGGGGCTTAAAGAGATCGTTTGGGCGGGTTCCGGCCTCGGAGCTTGGTGGGCCAACCGTGTTTCCCCACTTCAAGAGGGTGAAACGTTCCCAGATGAGGTGCGCCCTGCGCGTGTGTCAGATGTGTCCAATATCGCTGACGCTTTCATGACTTCTACCGATGTTAAAGGCTTCGACAAAGCCGGAACTTTCGCCGGTTACGACCGGCTGCGCAAGGTGGTATCCGAAGATCGCGGTTGGGGCGACTGCTACGGCTACCTGCTCGTGGCGACGGGCCGTATCGATATCCACATAGACCCAGAGATGAACATCTGGGACGTTGCGCCGATGCCGACGATCATCGAAGAGGCCGGCGGCAGGGCCACCGATCTGGATGGCAAGCGTGGGATTGATCTTGAAAACCTGATAGCCACGAATGGCCAGCTTCATGACAGGGTGTTGGAGTTGTTGAACGGATGAGCATGATAGAGACGCACTTGCTGAAGCCACATCTCGGACCCGGGAATTCGCGTATCCGCCGATTGCTGGCTACGAACGGCCCTGCTATATTTGTGACGCCCGTAGCAAAGTCAATTTTTTCCAAATCGAGGAGCCACGCTTGAGCGACGGCATAACGTCCGCCAGCGACGAGTCGCCCTCCAGTGACGAACTGAGAGATCGATCGCGAAAGGCGCTGCAATCCCAGCAGCAGCCTACAGTTACCGTGCTCTCGTCACTGCTCGCAGTCCAGGATGACCTTCATTACATCCCGGATGAGGCTATAGAAGAGACCGCCACGCATGTGAAATCCACCATCAATGATGTGTGGAGTGTGGCGTCGTTCTACACGAATTTCAGATTCACTCCGCCGGGAGATCACACAATAGACGTGTGCTGGGGGCCCTCTTGCCACCTGAACGGCGCACAGGACGTGATGAACAGAGTTCATTCCGAACTCGGAATTACAGAGGAAGGAGAGACCGACGACGGCAAGCTGACACTCCGGTACAGCACTTGCCTGGGAGCCTGCGCTCTTGCGCCGGTGATAGCGGTGGACCATCACATGAAGGGCCGAATATCGCCGGATTTGGCGGCGGCGGTCGTCGGCAAGCTGAAGGACGCCCAGTGAGAATCTCACCCGAGACCCGGGCCCAGACGTGGGCAGACCAAAGTAGGGCCGTATGTCTGTAATTTTCTCTGAACTGCGCCAGAAAGCTGATGCCGAGTGGCGCTCACTGACCGCGGGAGACAAGCCGTGGGTCAGGGTCGGCCTGGGTACCTCAGGTGAGGCAGCCGGGGCCGAGGAAGCCTACGACGCTTTGACCGAATTGCTCGGCTCGGACGCTAACGTGACACTCGTCGGATCGATGGGCCTCTGCTACGCCGAGCCGTTAATTGACGTTCAACTTCCCGACGGGGCACGCGTCTTCTACGCAAACCTCGGCGCGGATGAGGTTGCCGATGTCGTAGGCGGCCACATCAAATCCGGCAGGGCCAACGCCGACAGGGCGTTCGCATGGCACGGCGACGAGCGGCCGGAAGGCCTCGGCACAGTCACCCGTCTCTCCGAGTTACCAACGGTTCGCGTCCAGACCCGGCTGGCGACGAAGCTGTCCGGCGATATCGATCCACGGGACCTGTCTCAGTACATCGCAAACGGCGGATACAGCGCGTTGGAGAAGGCGCTCGAAGACATGGATCCCGCGTCAGTGTTGGACGAGGTCAAAAACTCTGGCCTGCGGGGCAGGGGAGGGGCCGCATTCCCGACCGGCGTCAAATGGGGTTTCCTTGCGCCCAACCCGGCGCCCGTGAAGTACATCCTCTGCAACTGTGAAGAGGGCGACCCCGGCGCATTTAACGACAAGGGCATCCTTGAGAGTTGTCCGCACACCCTCCTTGAAGGCCTGATCCTTGCCGGGTATGCCACCAACTCATCAAACGGCTTCATCTTTCTCCGCCAGGGCCACTCCCTCCCGATAGAGAACTCACGGAAGGCCGTACAGGACGCTTACGACGTAGGGCTTCTCGGGAAGAACATCCTCGGCAGCGATTTCAGTTACGACGTTGAGGTCGCTCTTACGGGTGACTCGTACGTAGCCGGTGAAGAGACCGCGCTAATGGAGGCCATCGAGGGCAAACGCTCGATGCCTCGCTACAGGCCGCCGTTCCCCGCCGCCGAAGGGCTCTGGGGCAAGCCGAGCAACATCAACAACGTTAAGACGTTGGCCTATGCGCCGACGATCATCCAGAACGGCGCCGATGCCTTCAAGAGTGTCGGAATTGAATCGACCCCCGGCACGGCGATCCTTTGTATTACCGGAGCGGTGAACAGGCCCGGGATGTACGAGATTTCGATGGGGTCTCTGACCGTTCGGGAGGTCGTTGAGGATGTGGCGGGCGGCATCAAAGACGGCAAGAAGATGAAGTTATTCCAGGCCGGTGGCCCCCTGTTTGGGCCTATCGGTGAAGAAGGCTTTGACTCACCGATAGACTTCGATTCGATCGGCAAGACCACCGGAAGCCTCGGCTCCGGCGGAATCATCATCGGCGACGAAGATGTGTGCGCCGTTAATCTGACCCGTAACCTGATGGCGTTCAACCAGTTTGAGTCCTGCGGCAAGTGCTTCCCGTGCCGACTTGGCATGACGCACATGGTCGAGACCCTGGAACGCATATCGCAGAACATAGGTCGGGAAGACGATCTGGCTCTCATGGAACGTATGGGCGCCAGCATGCGGATGGGTTCGCTTTGCGGGCATGGTCAGCTTGGTTACAACCCGGTTGCATCGGCCTTAAAGTACTTTGAAGCCGATTTCCGTTCCCACATGGACGACAAGAAATGCCCGACGGGTGCTTGCGGTGAGGGACACATGGTGACCCCGAGCCGGACGAGGCCCTAGACGGAATAGTCGCCGATGATCGGCGGTTAACGAAAGTTCATACGAACAACGAATTCCCAGGAGACTGCGCCGCATGGCGGACGACACGATCAAATTTACGGTAGACGGCCAGGAGATCGAGGCCAAACCTGGCCAGACGATCATTCAGGCTGCGCAGGACGCGGATATCTACATCCCGTACCTTTGCTATTTCCCAGGGATGAAGCCGTACGGCGCATGCCGTATGTGCGTCGTGTCCACGGAGGCCGGCGGCCGCAAGGGCGTCCAGGCTTCCTGTACGACTCCCGTCATGGCGGACATGGTCGTGGAGACCAACAGCGATGAGGTTGTGGAACTCCGCCGCGGAATTACCGACCTGCTCATGTCGGAGCACCCGCACGGCTGCCTGACCTGCCACCGCGCGGAGCTGTGCGGCCCGCAGGACATCTGCCAGCGCCACGTGGCCGTTACCGACCGCTGCACCATCTGCCCCAAGAACGAGCGATGTGAGCTTAAAGACACCGTCCGCTTCATGAAGTTGGACCTGACCTCGTCGCTCGACTACCACCGGCGTGATTTGCCTATCCACACCGATGACCCGTTCTACGACCGCGACTACAACCTGTGTATCGTCTGCGTCCGCTGCGTGCGTGCCTGTGACGAAGTACGTGGCGACTCGGCGCTCTCGATGGTGTCCCGTTCAGGGGTTGCTCTCGTAGGTACGTCCCACGGCACTTCGCTGTTGGAGTCAGGTTGCGAGTTCTGCGGTGCCTGCATCGACGCTTGCCCCACCGGCGCGCTTGTAGAGCGCGACTACAAATGGGAGAAGGCGTCCACCAAGGTCAAGACCGTCTGCACAAACTGCCCTGTCGGGTGCGAGTTCGTGATGGATATCAACGATATAAACAAGGTCGTCCGCATGACGGGTGACCTGTCGGGCGAGGCCAGCCATGGCCAGGCCTGCTTCAAGGGCAAGTTCGGGTACGACTACCCGAACCATGTCCGACGGTTGAAGTACCCGATGGTACGTATCGACGGCGAGCTAAAGCGCACCACCTGGGAGGTTGCCCTTGAGGCGGCGTCGCAGGGTCTTTCACGGCATCTTCCAGAAGAGCGCGGCGTGATCCTCTCGCCGCGTGGCACTAACGAAGATCACTACGTTGGCCAGAAGTTTGCACGAACGGTGCTCGCCACGAACAACGTGGATACCGGGCTTAACCGGTCAGCAGAGCTGCTGGCAACACTGGCGGCAGCGCCGGGTCACGGAGCGGCCACGAACCCGATCTGGGGCATCGAGGAATCGAAGTGCGTCCTGGTCGTCGCCGGCAACCCGACCGAAGAGCAGAACGTGCTCGCCGTGCCGGTGAAGAAGGCCGTGCGAGCGGGCGCAAGTTTGATCGTTATCGACCCTCGTGAGACCGAGCTGACCCGCTACGCCACTAACTGGCTCCGACCACGGCCCGGGACCGAGATCACGCTGCTGGGTGGGTTGGCCCGGGTGATTTTGGACGAGGCGCTTGAGGACAAAGATTTCGTACGGGACCGGCTCGACGGCGTGGACGAATTTAAGAAGGCCATCTGGTCGTTTGATCTGATGCGCGTATCCCAGATAACCGGGGTAACCGAAGACGATATTCGGTCCGCGGCGCGGGCGTACGGCAACGGAAGTCCGGCTTCGCTTTTGCATGGCACGGACGGGATCGTTGCCGAGGACCACGCAGATCTTCTGGCCGCTGTAATGAACCTGGCGCTGATGACCGGAAACATCGGTCGCGATGGCGGCGGGGTGTACCCGCTGTACTCCGGAGCCAACACCCAGGGCGGTAACGATGTCGGCGCCGCGCCTAACCTGCTGCCGGGTTACAGATCTGTAACCTCAGATTCCGACCGAGACGCGCTCTCATCAGCAACCGGCGGCACGTACCCGCAACGGCCCGGTATATCCGTTCGGGAGATGGTGGCCGGTAACGGTATCAAGGCGCTGGTTGTACTGGCGGACGGCTGGAATCCAAACGTCGCCGGGATAACGACAGACGGCCTGGTCAACCCGGGTTTCATGGTCGTGTCCGATGCGTTCATGTCTGACACGGCGTCCAGAGCGGACGTGGTGTTCCCCGCGGCGACTTATGCCGAGGTGTCCGGGACGATCACGAATCTGGAGCGACGTGTCCAGAAGGTCAACCCGGGACTTGAGCTTCGCCACGAAGAGCGTGAGGGCTGGCGCACGCTTGCCGCTCTTGCGAGCGTAATGGGCGGTTCCGGCTTCGGATACGAGTCGTCTTCCGAAGTATTTGAGGAGATTCGAAAAGTAGTCCCGGATTATGCCGGGCTTACCCACGCCAGACTTGAAGGCAAGGGTATCCAGGCGCCGGCACGCGATGACGCCTCACGTGGCACCGAGATCCTGTTCAGTTCAGAAGAGCGGCTTACGGTCGTCCCGATGGCTATCCGTGAACCCATTTCCCCGCCGAACGGCGAATACCCGTTCACGCTTGGTCATGGGCGTGTCTTGCTACGTCCAGAAGAGGATGTGCAGGTCGTTCGAGATGAACGAAGCATGAACTTCATTAAACGAGACACATTTATAGAGATCCATCCTGAGGACGCCGCAGATCTTGACGTTTCTGAAGGGGACCGAGTCGCCATAAACGCACAACTGGACGCATCCGCGTCTCCGTTGCCTGAGTTCGGTTATGTACGACTGTCATCGCCACATCGTGGATTTGTTTCCGTGACAACGCTGTTCGCAGAAGTCGTCACCGGCGTACAGGACTCCGGCGATATAGACATGTCGCCATCGGTCAGAGGTCTTCCGTTGCGCCATGTATCGCTGGCGAAAGCCCCGGTACTGCGCGAAGCTGGTATGGCTGCCGACTGATCGTCTGGTTTCACCTGAGAGGGTTAAGAAACGCGGAGAAAATCAGATCTGCATCTTGAATTGGCTTTCCGAATCTAAATAGACGGAAAGCACGAAAATGGCCCCGTGTGGATGCATGGCACCAATTAGGAGAAATGATGAGCAAGCCCGCCGCTGTCACAGACAGCAGTTTTGATGTTGAAGTCCTTCAGTCGGACCTACCGGTGCTGGTAGATTTCTGGGCTGACTGGTGTGGTCCCTGCAAGATGGTGGCGCCGGTTGTAGAAGAGTTGGCGGCCGAATATGACGGAACGGTCAAGTTCGCCAAGGTAGACGTAGACGCGAACCCGGTGACCGCCGGTAAGTACGGCGTCCGCAGCATTCCGACACTTCTGATCTTCAAGGACGGAAAGCCCGTCGGCCAGGTCGTCGGAGCTGTCCCGAAAAAGGTTCTTGAGGCCCGACTCAAAGAGTCGATCGCCTAGGTACGTTAGTACCTGCCGGAAAACGGCCTGAAATAAAGACAGCTGGAGCCATGATGGTCCAGCTGTCTTCGCGTCATCTGGTATTTCTAAACGATCGATCTCGGATAGTCCGTCGCTGACCGCCGAGGTCGCGTAAACTGTCCCGGCCTACCAAGGGAGTGTATGGGCTCTGGTGGGCTCCACGGACTTCAAACCCGATGGGGGGCATCCTTCGATGTCCTCGGGGGGTTCGACTCCCTCACGCTCCCGCCACATAGCTAAGTCGAACGCAGCCCGGCGCTGCGAAATAGAAGGCCCCGGTCGGATGATTCCGCCGGGGCTTTTTAGCGTCTTGCGACCAAAATCCCGCAAAATTGTGATCAACGCGATGTCTGTAAGTAGAGCGTCACACATCGGCAACCATATACTCGGATCATGCGCTCGATTGTTGCCGTAGAGCTCCTTCGAAACCCGGTGTTCCGTCGCCTGTGGTTCGTCACGATGATCGGTGGCCTGAGCGTTGGGGCCACCCTGACAACCCTCGGTTGGGTCGTGGTTGAAGAGTCCGGGGCGCCGTTGCTTGTCTCGCTGGTGTTGGTGACATTCCTGGCGCCACAGATGTTTGCCGGCCCTATCGGCGGGGTTCTGGCAGACAGGTATGGCCGCGGACTCGTCATTCGGATAGGTATATCGGCGCGTCTCGTGCTTGCGATCGCCATGGCCGCATCGCTGTTCTGGTTACCGCACGAATTGGCGCCGTTATTCGTGATCAACACAGTTCGCGCCGTGACAACCGGGGCCACGATTCCATCACGGCGTGCCTTCATGGCGGACATCGTGCCGCCGCGCCAGTTAACGACCGCTCTGGCGCTGGACGAGTTTGCGATAACGACGACCTTTATGGCCGGGCCTATCGCTACCGGATTTCTTTTGCTGGTGCTGGAACCCGGGGTGATATTCCTCGGGTTGGCCAGCATTTCCGTTATCGGTGTTTTCCTTGTGCCGCGCGCCCCGGAAAGCATTCAATCGACTGCGACCGGGGACGTTGCAACGCGTCGGCGATCATTCATAGGTGACCTGTTTGAAGGTTTCGGCTACATCCGCCGGAGCCGGGTTCTTCTCGGCATAACTGCGATATCTTTTACGGCCGAGCTACTTGCGTTTAACTACATGACCCTGATTCCGGTATTCGCCAAGGAAGTGTTTGAAGGCGGTTCCGGATTACTGGGGGTCCTCAACGGGACCATGCCGGTCGGAGAACTTTTCGGTGCAACATTCATGGCGGCGTTTGCCATGCGAGTTGCAAAACCGGGCCGACTGCTCATGGCCAGCGTTGCCGCCATATTTATAGTCGGTATCCCGCTTGGCGCGTCGACATGGCTGCCGGGGACTCTTGGACTTCTGGCGATAATTGGTGGGCTTGGTCAGATGTTCTTTGTATTGACGTCCACGTTGTTGCTCAGAGAGACACCGCCCCAGGCGCGGGCCAGGGTGCTCGGCCTACAGCAGGTGACATGGGGAGCCGGCGCCCTCGGCGGGCTGGCGTCTGGCGTGCTTGCTACGGCATTTAACCCGCACATCGGGATTATTGTCCCGTCGGCCATCGGACTGGCGGTCATAATCGTCATCATCGCCGTATCTCCTAAACTACGGTCAGTCGGCGGGAATGTTGCCTAGGATGAGCCACCTCAAGAGTCAACGGACCCAACAGTGGCAGGCGCCGGGGTTAACGGGACCGGTGATTGATTAGATATCAGGATTTCCGACCCTGTTCCAAACCGTAGATGCCCGGTAATCCCCGGTATCGCTGATCAAGGTCCAGACCGTAACCGACTACGAAGTGCCCGGAGAAGGTGAAGCCGACGTAGTCAGCCTTGATGTCCACTCTGCGACGCTCTGGGCGGTCAAGCAGTGTGCAAACGCGTAATGATGCCGGACGCTTGCGTCTCAGATGCTTCAGCGCAGCGCTTGTAGTCAGACCGGTATCGAGGATGTCTTCGACCACGATGACCGGACGGCCCTGGATAGCTTCGAGATTCGGTCCCCAGGCGACGCGGACGTTGCCGGAACTCTCGGTCCCTGCGTCGTAGCTGGAAAGCCTCATGAACTCGATCTCGGCGGGCGTCTTCATCTGTCTTACGAGATCGGCCAGGAAGATGAACGCGCCTTTGAGCGCACCGACCAGGACCGGCGGGTTTGATGCGTAGTCCTGATCGATCTCTCCGGCGACCGCGGCGACACGATCTGCGATCTGTTTCGGCGTCCAGAGCGGGGTGAGCAGCGGATCGTCTGGGGAGGTTGTCGATTGCTGGTTGGTCTGCATCGTTAGTCCGATTTCTTTTCATTGATTACGATTGAACAAGGGGCTTCAATGGCGGCCATGTTAGGGAACAGGCTACTGAAAGACAGCCGCAGACTGTGCCGATATGGCCAACCTGCGTTAACGTTGACCTTCACTCTGATAGAACGTTGGGCGAAATCAGGACGACAGTGGTCGAGGCCCACAATATATTCCCGGAAAAGCTGCCCAGAAGTCCCTCAAGGAGAACCATGGTCCAGACGCACGATATCGAACGACCTTCAAAGGCGCTGGTCGAAGGACTATCTAAAATCGGAAGCGCGACCGCGACCGGTGAGTTGAGCCGAATGGGCGTTAGCGACCCGCAGATTCTCGGCCCGCTTCCGTACACCACCGGTAAGTCGATCTGCGGCCCTGCGATCACGCTGCAGTACATGCCAATGCGCGAGGACCTGTACCCGCAAGAGGAGTACAAAGACCCGGAAAAGCAACTTCATCGGCATGCGCTCTATCACACGCAGCCCGGCGATGTGGTGGTCGTGGACGCACGGGGAGACATGTCCAGCGGTGTCTTTGGATCCATGAAGCTGACCTATTTCCAGGGACGTGGCGGCGCTGGCATTGTGATCGACGGCGTCATCCGTGACGTGGAAGAAGCCTCCAAGTTGGACATCGGGATGTGGCTGCGCGGTGTTTCCCCAAACCATCACACACAGACGAACATCATGCCCTTCGCAGTTAACGAGCCTATCGCGTGCGGCGGAACGCTCGTGATGCCGGGAGACATCGTGATCGCAGACGATGATGGCGCCGTAAACGTGCCGATAGCTCTCGCCCAGCAGCTTTTGGAGAACGCTTCGACACACGTCGAGTGGGAAGAGTTCACCCGATTGCGCCTGCTTGAAGGCGGCGATCTCCGGAAGTACTACCCGCTTCGGGACGATGCGCGGGCCGAGTACGAAGAGTGGAAGAAGACCCAGGGCTGAAATGATCGGTTGACTGGGACGCTCACTATGTAAACGCCCGGTTATATCTTGGAGTACCGCTTCTGTGATCGCCCAAAATGGTCACAGATAGCGGTATTCCATGGATGTTTACGCTGTCCCTTCAGTGGTACGCTTTACGCGACGAAATTCGTCGGGCCACGCTCCACGCACTGTTGAGCGCCTGACCTGAGCAAGCAACACACGGTCCGGAGCGCGGATTCGACCGCTGGTTCCGGACCTTCTCGCGTTACGGGAATCGCTTCCATAACCGGACGCGTTTATAGAGGCAAAATGTCCACGCAGATTCGATCAGATCGCCGCAATGTCGCGATCATCGCCCACGTCGACCACGGCAAGACAACGCTTGTCGACGCCATGCTCCAGCAATCCGGCGCGTTCACTGCCCACGAGGAACTCGTGGATCGGGTGATGGACTCCAACGAGCTGGAACGTGAAAAAGGCATCACTATCCTGGCCAAAAACACGGCCGTCCGGTGGGGCGACACAAAGATCAACATCATCGACACACCCGGTCACGCAGACTTCGGTGGTGAGGTCGAGCGCGGCTTGACGATGGTGGATGGCGTCCTCCTGCTGGTAGACGCCAGCGAAGGCCCACTTCCCCAGACCCGATTTGTCCTCAGGAAGTCGCTCGAAGCGCGACTCCCGGTGATTCTTGTGATCAACAAGATCGACAGGGCAGATGCGCGTATCAAGGAGGTCGTAGACGAGGTTTATGAGCTTTTCCTTGACCTTGACGCGGACGATGAACAGATCGGCTTCCCGATCGTCTACACCAACGCTCGAACCGGGACGGCGACGACCGACACCGAGATGCCGGGTGTGAACCTGGACCCGATGTTCGAGACGATCATGACTTCCATCCCGGCGCCGACGTACGAGGACGATCATCCTCTGCAGGCGCTTGTGACCAACCTTGACGCTTCTCTGTATGTAGGACGACTGGCTCTCTGCCGGGTCCGACAGGGAACGATCAAGCGCGGACAGCAGGTCGCCCACTGCCGTATCGACGGCAGCATTGAACGGGTCAAGATCACCGAACTCTACGTAACTGAGGCGCTCGACCGCGTGGACGCTGAGGAGGCCGGCCCGGGCGAGATCATCGCCATCGCCGGGCTACCGAACGTGACCATCGGTGAGACGCTGGCTGATCTTGAAGATCCGCGGCCGCTTCCCGTGATCAGCGTGGACGAGCCGAGTCTGTCGATGACTATCGGCATCAACACATCTCCTATCTCAGGCCGCGACGGCGACAAACTCACGGCACGGTTGCTGGAGAATCGACTCAATCAGGAGATTATCGGCAACGTCTCGATCCGAGTTCTGACCTCCGACCGTCCCGACACGTGGATCGTGCAGGGCAGGGGGGAGCTCCAGCTCGCGATCCTCATTGAGATGATGCGGCGTGAAGGCTTTGAGCTAACCGTCGGAAAGCCGGAAGTCGTGACGAAGACGATCGACGGCAAGTTGAACGAACCGATGGAACGATTGTCTGTCGACGTCCCGGATGACCACATGGGCGCTGTGTCCAAGCTGATGGCGGCCCGCAAGGCCCGCATGCTTGAGATGGTCAACCACGGCCAGGGACGAGTGCGAATGGAGTATGTCGTACCGGCTCGGGGCTTGATCGGGTTCCATAACGAGTTCCTGATCGAGACACGCGGCACTGGAATTTCAAACCACGTGTTCGAGGGCTACGAGCCCTGGCACGGAGAGCTTCGCACGCGCCACACGGGAAGCCTAGTTGCGGACCGTGCGGGCCAGACGACCGGTTACGCGTTGCAGAGCCTGCAGGATCGGGGGCAACTTTTTGTTGCGCCGGGTACGCAGGTGTACGAAGGCATGATTGTCGGCGAGAACCCGCGCTCTCAGGACATGGACGTAAACCCGACGAAGCCCAAGAAGCAGACCAACATGCGTGCGGCTTCGGCTGATGCGACGGAGCATCTCGCCATGCACAAGACGCTGACGCTTGAAGAGGCGCTTGAGTTCATCATGTCTGACGAGTGCCTTGAGGTGACGCCACGCACGGTGCGAATTCGCAAGGCGACGCTTTCACAGCTTCAGCGCGGTCGTGAGCAGGGCCAGAAGAAGCACGCAAACGCCCGCTAGGGCCCCGTCTGGCCAGTTATTTGGGC
>Ga0114999_10003619_pt1 | contig 19246 bp, 22 predicted proteins | sample ArcticOcean_MG_C_3_FD_89820 | JGI IMG/M metagenome (GOLD analysis project Ga0114999, IMG submission 89820) | Marine microbial communities from western Arctic Ocean - ArcticOcean_MG_CB8_126 | ecosystem: Environmental > Aquatic > Marine > Oceanic | place: Arctic Ocean: Canada Basin | collected...
ACAACTTCGTTTCGCTCATCAAAGATTCTTGTAAGTGTTCCACCGTCTAAAAATATAGTTCGGTTCGATAACCCAGAATTGGTGCGAAAGAATAATTTTATTCCTACATGAGCTGTAGCTTTTTTTCTAACTCCAATCCTGAAAGTATGTAATTTCCATTTCTTAGTAACAACGGTTCCGTACGTCCTAGATGATATATGTGATCCATCTGGTGACAACTCTTGTAACCTGAAAGATAGCTGACCTCCGTTTACATTTCCTGTTTTAGCATATACTGAAAATTCATATTCTTCTCCCATAGATGCAGTTACAAATCTACCATCTCCGTATGCATCAATTTTTCCATTATCATTAAAAGACGGCCGTGAAAATGACTCAATTGATCCATCTGCAGACTTCGTACCAGTTTGTGTAACCTTAATAGCATACTTTCCAGTATAAACTTCTGTGCTGCCACTCACTATTTCAGCAGTTCCGGCATACCAATCTTTAAATGGTCGTTGTAATGATCCAGTTTCAAAAAGATTAGTTACTCCATCCTCTCCCTTCAATAACTCATCTGTAACTGTTTCTTTTGCTAACATTACAGACCAATAATCTCCATTATAAAATGGTAATGGTTCAGTTGATGCAGTAACATATCCAGCAGACCCACTTAATGAAAATGATAATCTACCAATATTATCTGCAGAACCATTATCTTTTAAATGAATTCCAAATTGGTCACCAGTAGCTCCATTACCACCCTGAACTAATGTCTGATCAGAACTTGATGCTGCTTTAAATCTAAACTCCATAGAATTTGCTGTTTGTGCATTACCCAATCCTAAAGAATGTGACCAAGAACCAGAAACATATTGAGATGCTTTAAAATCTAAAGCTTTTGTAAATTTCCTACTTGTTTCATATATAGGTTCTACATCCGTAATAGTTGGACCACCATATTCCCTAACTCTCAATATTGTAGATGGAATACCATAACAATTTATTAATCCTTTCAACGATTCAATAGTACCTCGGGATTTTAAAAATAAAGGCATATTGGCAATAATTCTTTTCCATACTTCTCGTGAAATATCCTGTAATGAAGAGCTAGCATAAAGGGTTGTTGCATAATTAGTCTTATCTACTGATTTACCAAAAAAGAACTTATCTAATTTCGCTAAATCATATCCGTCTTGTAAATTCCAACCAAACCCTTTTGCTACAGTATAAATAAGTTCTTTAGATAATCCTTTATCCAATTGTTCATCAATTTCATAAATTTGACCAAACCTATCAATATAATTTTTTATATTATCAAAATGATGTCCAGTCATATCTATAAATTTTGAAAAAGCATCATTGCCCATATCATCTCTAATATGCTCTGGTAAATGATATAATAACCTATCTCTATTTTCATGATCAAAATCTGATGCACTTATTATTTGATTATCATACCATGATATTGCATTTGATGAAGTTATATCAGATAAAATATACGGTTTAGTAGTATTTTGCTTAGGCCATGAAGCATCATATAATAAATCAACACTAGCTGATGAATATTGTGAACTACTACCAGATTTAAATGAAGAACTATCAAAATACAAATATCGTTCATATCCATCAAAACTATTTACAACTTCACTATTAGCAATTTCCCATTTTCTAGCATCAGTTCCTGCACTTGCTATTGCGGTATTTGGATCATTTCCCAAATAACCTGTATCATAATATGTGCCTGCAATTGATTGACTGTAAGCGTCATGTAATTCTATCTTTTCTAATTTAGTTTTAAAATTTTGCAATCGCTTTTTTGCTGAACCAAATTTCATAAACTTATCATAATTTGAATAATCTATATTTAAGCGTACTTCATTCATAGACCCACTTATAATATCTCTTTCTATATCCTGTGCTAATGAGCTACTCTTAAATAATAAATTATCCCAATTTTGATATTCAGTTGATCTATTTCTCACTATTGGTTCACCAACAGATGTGCCTGAAGGTAATCTCAATATAGTATCGGGTATTATTGGTTGTGTAAAATTAACTAAATTTAAATCAAATTGCTGGTGTGATATTACTTCTCTAACAAAATATATATCATCACCTAACTGCACATTATTTGATAACGGATTATATAATTTTAAAACCATTTTTTCGTCTAAGTCTAATTTATTTATAATAAGATGTAATGAAGATTGTCCTACAATAGCATAATACGTTAAATCCATCATCTGCTTTGACCCAATGTAGAAATTAATTTCCTTTATATCAGTATTAATAGATTCATAAGTAATACCCATTACTTCGGCGGCTTCTTCAATTGTCTGCGCTAATCTATTCGTACCTTCAATTTTTCCCTTATAGTTATGTTTAAGATTAAAACACCCTACCTTATCTCCCTCTATATCATAACCAAGAAATTTAGCTCTATATGGCGCATAATCAGTTACCTCAACTGTATCTTTCTTTTCAACGTCTCTAAAATATTTTGCTGCTGTTGGGTTAGGATCGACATACATATAATCAGCTAATAATTTCTCTATACAATCTTCTTTATTATCTTCAAAATCAGTTATTGATATTTGCAACATACCATGTTGTTCAGTAGAAGTTCCAGAGGTAGATTTTTCTATAAAATAAAATATTAATTGCGAATCTGTTGGTAATTTACCACCATATCGGGGATGATGAAATAATCCATTAGCATTATTATTAAACCAAGCTTTAAAAGGTTCAGATATGTGAATTGCTTTTAAATATGTTGATTCTGATTTATCATCATCCATACTAATGTCTGTGGTGGTGGTAGTGGTTGATGTAACTTCATCAGATTGACTATATACAATTAAATCATCTGATGATGGAAAACCTGGTATTATAGGAGTTGTAAGAGTTTCTTTTGAATTTTCATGAAACTTCTCTAGGATAGAAGCTACATCTAATGGCATACCTGTAATCAAATTTCCTGGATATAATACTGCTCCCTCATCCGTTATTTCTAATCCCTCTACATTTGGTTTCCATGATCCAGGATTAGAAGATCCACCACTCCAATCTATACTAAATATCCACTGGCCCCTTGCGGACTCTTGAGATTGTGTTGCAGTAGGTACATGAGCTGGTTTAGGTTCCATATATATTTCTTGGGTAACCGTTATTTTCTCTTCTTCTCTAGTAGATATAATAAAAGCTTTGGGAATTTCTACCATTATATCAGAAAAAGTTTCAATTTTGTCATTACTGCTAAATGCTGCAATGGGATCTCCTGCTGCCATAGTAGATGCATCCCATGCCTGTAATTTATTAGAATCTACTATCTGATAACTAATATCATCAGATTTATATGATAATTTATCTACATAACCAGATTTAAAATCATTAAATTTATTTTGGTAAAAAGTATTACCAGCCAAACCACTTTTTAATTTAACTTCTATTTCATCTCTTGCTGTTGATATGTTAGCAATTTCATAAGTAAATCGTTTAGAAAAAACTCTAAACTCTGATATATCTTCATTTGATGAAATTACATTTGCCCAAAAAGCTTCATCTGGATCTCCATCAGGAGAAACAGTATTTTTATACATTTTGCCATTATTTGTTACGACTGAATCATTATAAAAATTTTGTTCTTTATCTATTAATACAGTTTGGTGTGAACCTGCTTCGCATCGTAAAAAATCATATTGCAATGTAATATTACCACTTAATATTCCCATCGAATTTACTGCTTCAGCTAATTGAATTTTATGTTGTTCTTCTATAGCTGTATCGAGTGATATAATATTACTACCTGCTACAATACCAGAATTAGTATAAACGGCTCTCAATAAAATAAAATCTCTCGATCCTATAGGACTTTTTAATGTTCCTAGTTGAGAAGTATTATTTAAATCATCTATACCACCTCTTATATTGCTTATTATATTATCTGGAATTAAATAACTCATTTATATTCTCATTATACTTCGTCTTCAAATGTATTCATGTATGATCCACCACCACCACCACCGGACGAATAATCTGACCATTTGTTTTCTGCTTTCCAATCATCGATATTTGATGTAGTGTTATCAACTATTACTTCACTAGTACCTGATGTTAAATATTCTGTCTCTTTAAATCTATTATCTATAACTTGTACCGCAGAATGTGGAACAGCTCTTTGTCTCTTATGACTAACTTCTTCAACAAAATTAACTGTAAGTTCTACATCATATCCTGAAGGAGTTGCACTATTTGGATTAGCTACTTGTCGGCTGAGGAAAGTTATACCTTGTGAAATATTTCCACTTTGAATATCCTGATATAAATTATATACCATTCTTCCATTTACTTCGGTATTAGGTGCCTTATTTAAAACTTGTCCTGGTAAAAGTTTTCCATTATTACTTTCCCAACCAGACTCCGCCTGACCTCCCCTAGATGCAGGGTTATTTATCCAATCAGTTAAATATACATCTCTATCCGAAAGATATCCAATTGCATTTTTTTCTCGTATCCTTCTAACAAAAGATAAATGCTTTATTTCTTCCTTAGTATAAGGCATTATCTACTCACTTTAAATTTAAAATCACCACCATAATAATTTACTGTTTCACTTACACCACTTCCACTGACAACTTTATATTCTATTTGATAAAATCTTTCAGCTTGTAATCCATTTAACCAAAGATTAAAATAATTACCTGAGCTATCACTTGATATATAAGAACCAGATCCATAAGGTACCATTACATCTTCCGTAAATGCGTCTTTTATTTGATAATAACAAGAAGCACTTGGTAAATATTTAACAGTTATACTATCAGAAACGGTTGTTGTAGAATATGTTTTGGTAGGATATCGTTCTCTACCAACAAGTCTGAATTTTACTTTTGAACTTTCTTTATAATCAGGTCTTAACCCTTTCATATAAACGACTAAATCTTCTAAGTCAGTAGTAACTAATGGATTTAAAGAACCAGTTGCCCACGTAGAATCGTTCCAAACTACTTCTAATTTTGGTTGATAGACTGTATCTGTTTCTCTACTAAAAAATGCAAAATGTCCATATTTTGTAGTATTTCCTTCTTCAACATTATCATCCGCATTACCAACACTCCCACTTCTCTTAACCATAAACCCTTCATTTGGTACTGTATTATGTATCCATCTCCACATAACATCAGTTACATCCATACGCATATCAGTAGTTTCCCATTCAAAAGATTGAGAAGCTTCGGCTCCACTTCCAGTGTACCAAGTGCCTCCAGTATTATTACTACCACTTACCCATTGAGTAGTATCTACTTTTCCGTGCCTATATCTCCAACTCACACCCTCTTCGTCTTTTGGATTATCATAAAATTTTCCTTCGCCAGCCGTCCAAGATTGACTTACCGCATATCCATATAAAGATTGACTAGTCGTTAAATTAGATGAATTTGCATCATATAAATTTAAATAAAATTTTGGGTCTGATGATGAAGATGGGATTAATCCAGAAGAAATAGACTTTGAAATATAAGTTAAATCAAATTTAATTACCGCTCTTGAAACATTTATTATTGATGCATTATTATTAGTATCTTTTCTTATTTCTAATATTTCATCCATTCCAGTATTTTGTGATTGAGTAACTGGTCCCTCATATAATGTTGCGTCTGATGAAGCGTATTCAAAATAATGCATTAGACGTCTCCTACTACTCTACCGATAATATCTGTATCTGGATATTTTAATTCAAAAATTGCTGGGTCTCTAGATGGATAAACTACACCATTTTTAATCACCGCTGGGTCTCCTAAATCATATACATTTCCTGAATATCCCTTTGCTGTATCATATCTATTTTCTATTACTATATTTGTTCCTAGTGGATTAGAATCACTAGGCGTTTCTACTCCAACCACACCTTCAACTTCTATTAACTTCGCTACCACCTCAGCAATTACAAGTGGTTGATTGATTTGCCACCTTTCTATATTAAAATAATTTTTCATTTCATTAATTGCATTCAATAAAACTTCATTTTTATTATAACCTTTTTTTGTTAATAGATCAAATTTAATAGCTATATTAACTATATAAGCATCCTTTATATTATAAGCATCCGTTACCATTCTAAATCTATCTAAATATACTTTAAGATTCTTTTTAGTAACTTCATTCATTTTAGTCAATTTACGATTATTATTATACCCAAGTAAATATAAATTTAACCCAAATTGGTTTTTACTAAAAGTTAATTCTTCTCCAGGTTGTGTAGTTATTTGTTCATCTTGCACTACATATGCTTTAGCTATATTACCATATCTTTCAGGTAACGCATAAATTCTAACAAGTATATCATCTCTAGTTACGGACCTACTTTGTGCCTGAAAGAACGCCATTGCATTTTGTTTAATTTCTTCTACTGATTCTACATCCATTCCTCCTGAAGATGGTTCATCATTAACTACATTCAATGAATTATTAACTCTCGTTATTTTACTACCATCTAATGTTGAAGGTAAACTTGTAACAATTTTGGAAGCAAAAGAATTTATTTCTCCTGATCTAACATTATGTTTAGATCCACCATCAAATGCATAAGTAATTTCTAATGAAGTATTAGACGGAGCTTCACCATATGCTCTTGTATTTGTAAAATTATTAGGATCAAAAGCAATTCCTAATTTAGATGGAGACCCTGGTAGATTACTACCAACATTATCGGGATTTGGAATTAATTCTTCGTCAGGAGTCACCATAGTCCCTGCACCAAACCGCATTTCAGTTTTTTTATCTGGTCTTACATATGTTCTAAATCTTTTTGATGTTTTCAATCTTTTTAAAATATAAGGATTTGTAGCATCAAACTGAACTAATGATGTATCATTTGATTCTATATTTTGAAATTCTGAAAAAACCATATCTTGTGCTAAAAATGGAACCTCATACCACGTATTTCCATCACCATCTGATACAGAAATAATATCTGTTACATTTTCTTCTGATAAAGTTACTCTATCATATTTAATTGGACTTCCAAATGTAAATGTCTCTTTTTTACTGTACCCACTTACAACAGTTACTTTTTTATGTAATCTATAATATTCAATAGTTCCATCAGTAGCAGTTTGAGAAATTTCTTTCACAACATTTCCCTGATCTACTTTAAAATTACAATCAGTTAACAATCTATATTCAACTCCAAAATTAGGAGCAAATAGTCTAGTGGTTGATTTAATATTTAAAGCATAATCATAATCTGGTTGTGTTGGATCATCAGTCATAGCTGGAACTTCCTGTGAAAAAGAAACTGTAGCCATGGATGGTGATATTAATCTAGGAGTATATCCCATAAATTGTGCTATATTATATACTTGATTTTTTTCCTCTGCATAAGGTAACAAACTTTCTTTAAACATCGCGTCAATATAATAACCCAAAACATCTCCAACATATGCTGCAGATTCTAAAAACATCGTACCAGGTGCAGATTCATTGAAATCTTTATAAGTATTTGGGAAGTATGTTTTTGCAAATTCTATAAGGTTGCCTCTTAAACCTGCAAAATCTCGTCCTAAATATGATATATCTTTTTTATAAGTTGGCATATTTTAACTCCTAAGTATATACAATCATAGTAGTATTTGTTCTAGTTGGGTCATTTTTTAGAGCATAAGTAAGTGAAATGTTTAATCTTCTATTACGATCATCTATTTTGGTATCTATATTTACAATTCTAAGATAGGGAAGCCATGTATCTATTGCGTCATTTAGTGCTTCATCTACTTTGTCTTTTATAGAATCGTCCATTTGCTCAAATAAAATAGATGCAAGTGCACATCCAAAAGTAGGATGAGCCACTCTCTCACCATACTTAGTTTTAAGTAAGTTTTGAATATTATACTCAGATGCTTCCATAGTAGATGCTGATGGTGTCCAATGTTCATCCATTGGTAATCGTATCCCTATAGTAACATCTGGATCTTGATCATATTCTCTATTAGACGCCATTTGGTTTCTTCTTATTTATCGCTTTCATTAAATCACTATAATCTCTTGTTAAAGCTTTCATTGTAGATTCTGGAACTTTATCAACTGAAACTCCTACTGACTTAGCTGTCATTGCAGCGCCCAATTCTCTTTTAAATTCGCCTGTGTTTCCAAATTCCCCACTCTTCATTGCTACCTCTGTTACTTTATTCGAATCGAATATTCCATTGCCCATTGTTGGATAAGATTCAGTTCCTTCTCCTTGTGGTATTCCACCTCTCGTTTCATTTAAAACCTTATTTAACTCTTTATTTTTAGTATATTTAATTTCTTCTTTTTTACCAACGTTATATTCTTTTCTAATTGGCTCTTTAAACTCCTTTTCAGTTGATGATTTTGAAACTAATTCGGTAAGAGAAGAAGAGCTATCTTCTTTAATAAATATCTCATTCATTTGTTTTTTAACTTCCTTACGAACTACTCGTTCTATTATTTTTATCATCTCGCCTTTTTTCATAATTTACTCCATTATTTAATAACTATTATTTTTAATAATTAAGCTGGTCTATTTTCAAGAACTATTACAAGCTTAAACATTCCATTTTGATCTTTTGAAAGATCCCACATTAATTGAAAATTGAATTTTTCACTAGGTTCTGCTTTATCTATATAAGTTACATTCATTCCTAGAGTTCGTGAAAAATATCTTGCAAGGTCTATAGCAGATTGTACTGCATCAGCTAAACTATTTCTCGCGGGGATTTCTAACACATATACTTCACTGCTATTTAACATTCCTGTAGGAGATTTACCATCACCTATAGATTTTAAAGTAGTTAAATTATCCTTATATGTTTTCTTAGTTTCTAATAATCTACTTCCACTTTGATCTCTACTAGATTTAAGTTGACTTATTTCCCCATTCAGTTCTTCAATGTCTTCTGCAAACATAACTGGATCATCAGATATATATCCTTCTATATCTTCCTCTTTTCTTTTTAATTCATTTACCATATCATGATATTCATTATAATCTGATTGTAAATTTGCCATCAAGTAATGATTTTCTACTTCTACTTTCATTCTATTTTGTATATTAAGTATATTAATATCTCCACTTACTTGCACTTTACTTAACTGTCCTGTAGCCTTTGCTTCTACTAAAAGACTTTGGTACCGTTGTGGATCTTCATCTACAAATTTTTTATTTTCTACACTATTTAAATAAAATGAAACTGCCCACCCTTCTCTCAAAGCCATTGTCCACTTTGACGCCAACCAAGCTTGTTTGGGATCTACACCTTTTTCTTTAATTACTTTTGCATCCTTAATTAATGTAGCGTTTTCTGTCACCAATCCTTTACTATTAGAAAGCTGAGCAGATGTTCCCACCATAGCAGGTAATGCTACTCCATCTATTGTTTCTTCACCATCTTCAATATATGTTTTTCCAATCGCCATTGTTTCTATACTTCCCCCAACTGGCGTGAAAGGGGGTGCACTAGCAGCTAGTTTAGCGAGGGCCATTCCCGCCTGTGTCGCCCTTATAAATTTTCTAGCACCTGAAATTAACTTATTAACTTTCGTTACATCTACTTTATTTAATATAGCATTAATAGCCGCTAAAGCCGTTTCCATCGCCTGAAGATCTTTTATCGTTATAGACCCTTCCATTCCTGGTTTTTTAGCTTTTTTAAGCTTCCGATTCATCTTCTTTAATTTTGAAGATTCTTCATTAACTGGTGTTGTTATACTATTGACTCCTCTTTCTATATTTTTACCTACAAATGTTTTAGCCATTATATATCAACAGCTTTAGTTTCAGATATACCATCTTTTAATTTTTTAATACCGTGTTTTCCTTCTGTAGCATGAAATCCTTCCTGTCCAGATTCCCATATCTGTTCACGTATATCCATAAGATATGTTTCGGCAGCTGCTGTCTGGGCACCAGAAGTGAATCCGCCTGCGGTAGTTGGAAAAGATAACACACCTGAAATAATTTTCCCCAACATATCTACCATTTGATCAAGAACTTCTGATAACTCGCTTCCCATTACTGCTGGTTCATTATTAATTTTAACATTTGGTGCATTAAGATAAATGGTATCAGGACTGTTTATATGTATAGAATCTTGTCTACTTTGAAATATCAATTGATCTGAATTTAGTATAATCTTATTACCATTATTATCATTCATTCTCTGTACATTTTGTACTGAAGCTATTGGAAAATTTTCTGTAGTACCACTATCTAATAAAATAGTCGATCCTTCTTTAAAAAATGTTGGTGTGAAGTATGGAAAATTAACAGGAGATTGACTTTGATTATTACTCAATCTAATACTAGGTTTTGCTTCTTTATGATCCATTAAAATAGAAGAACCATATCTACTATTAATCTGCTTTGAACCTTGATTTACTATTGGTCTTTTCTTGGGATTTTTAGGAGCATCATAACCCTCAACTCTTTCTTGTATAGTTTTTAATGTATTTGAAGGTAAATCAGTCATACCAATTTCAGGACTATACGATGATATAAGTCCATTTAAAGTAAGTTGGTCTAAATAATAATTCGTTCGATTATATTTTATAACTGGTATAATTTCTTTTGGAAGTGGTAACTCAAATGAACTAACGTTTAACGGATACGCTTTTGTAGATTTTGATAATTTCTGTGCATCACTATAAATAAATTTACCGCTTACCATTCCAAATTTACTCATATCATCTGCTGCATCATCTACAGTATCCCAAACTTTACCTACTTTCAAAAAATCTATTTCAAAAGCTTCTTGTAAAATATCTTTTGCATACTTTCTTATTAAAGTATAGATTTCATTTCTTTCAACGAATCTACCACCTACATCATCACCCTTCGTTCCTATTGGTTCACTGTGGTGAAAAAATTTACCATCTCCCATTATGATTTCACTATTTTAGAAGTTTCTGGTTCTAATTTATTAGTAATTTCATCTGTATATTTTTGTAAATCTTTAGCTACTGGATCTAAAGATTTTAACAAATCTTCTTTTTCTTTGTCCGACAAACCAAATTCAAACTCACTAGAACCTTTTTGCTCTCCTACAATCAATCTTTGTACAATAGCTGCCATTTTTACTAACTGTTCATCGTTCTTAACCTTGATATCTAAATATTCTTTAATAGCTGGAATTAACTGAACCGCTGTATCACCATCTTTAATAAATTGTACAACTTCTCTTATCAATACATCTAGTTGATTTTTATTCTCTGCTGAATTATTATAGATATCTTCAAAGATATCTGCTAATGATTTTTCTTTAAATACTTTATAATCTGACATAATATTTTATTCCTTTTATTTATTGGTAACAGTTCTAAAAGACTAATCATCAAAAACTCCCTTTCTATCTGTATACCATTTACGATATTTTGCTGGTGTTCCAACGGTGATTGGGTCATTACCAGTCGCGAGGGAGGCAAGTTTTTCAAGTTTGTCTCTTTCTGTGACACTCCAATCCAAATCCTTAGCAACTCTACTCATTACAAATATTTCTTTAATCTTTGCACCATATATCAAAATTTCGTTCCACCATATAGAACCCTTCGTGGCTGGCGTTGAAAGATTTTTCTTTACTAACTTTTTATGTTTTTTCAACAACTTATTTGTCAAGTCAATGTAGTCAGCAATTACTTCAGATGCTCTTTTATTTAATATTTCTTTAACTTCCTTTTGATATTCCTTGGCATTATCTGAATCTGTTCCGTGTTTTTCCCTCATTTCATCTTGTACGTCCCACTCATACTCCATCCACGCTTCACTATCAGGTATCTTCTTTCTTTTAGCGGCCGATTTTACCATCATAGGATCACCGAAAACTATTTGTGAAGATATCCATCTACGACCAGTTTTATCGGGTACACTTTGTACATCCATATATTTTCTTGCCAATAAAGTTCCTTCTAACCAAAATATAACTCCACCATCAGTTTGAATACCCTTCCCTTTAGCCAATTGAGAATCTTTACCAGCACGAGTAAATGTTGAAAAAGATTTTTTACTACCAAGTATTTTTTTTACATTATCTAAATGGTCTAAAGTTGTTACATGAAAAGAAGTTACTGGTATTTTACCAATTATTTTTTCCATTGCCTTTGGATAGATGGGAATATCTGTTTGGGGAAGTACCCTTTTTAATGATGTTTGGGTGTGGGCAGGATACCACTTATCTCCAATCCAATCTTCCATTAGTAAGTTTTTTAATTTAATCATTATTTAGGTTTCCTCTTAAATACTTTATAATCTAACTCGATAGAATTAAACCCTTTTATACACTTATAAATATAACCAACATAAAAACCTCTTGTATATAAATATATAAGAATTTCGGAAATATAAGTACTTAAATAGTTATTTTAGAGGGAAAAAGTACCCTTATGATACATAACTAACGGGAGAATAACCATGAAGGAAGTCGTAACAATGGTTAAAGGATATATTGATGACTTAGCTCATTTGATGATATCCTTTGTTGCCATAGGTGCTATTTCCGAAGTAATCTTCGGAACAGGCATTTTTGGTGTCAATGTTATTGGAAACCTAACAGCAATTATCAGTCAGTTTGGAGAAGGCGGTTTCGCTGGACTCGTAGCTTTATTGGTATTGGTTGGTTTATTCCGCAGCAAGTAGGCAGTGGAATGTTTTGATGGGTGTACCTACACCTATCAGATATGAAAAAAGGGAAGATATTATTTTATCTTCCCTTTTTTTGTTTAAAGATTCTGTTGTTTTTAAGTTGTTTATTAGTGAGAACTAAAAAGCGGTCGAATCTTCAAACTTTGATGATAGTGAGAATGAATCTCATTATCATTACATATAAATTAATTAAGCAAAGATAGATCCAGTATTAGATGTATCTATAACACCACCTTTTTGATATTCTGTATTTAAAAGTAAATACTGTTGTTTCATTTGATTAACCACTCTAGTAATATGCTGTGTATTAGAACCAGTCATTTCTCTAATTAATATATAAAGTGCTTTCTTATTAAAATTTTCTAAAGTGTTCCGTCGTTTAAATAACTCTAATACGGAATACGCTACATTTAAATCTTTTTTTCTTTTAAAAAAACTGGTTAAATTATTATCCCAAAAATCTACCATTTGTTCAACAAAATCATTATAATATTCATCCTCTTCCATTCTCGCTGTTTCAGAACCAACATTTCGTTTAAAATCTAATGAATCTATAGATGTATGTTGTTTCATTTTTTTATAGTTGTTATTATTGTGTAATATCAACCAATTTTTTCCAACAATACTAAAGTAAGAAAATGCCTTTCCCTTATTTGGATCATATTTATGTAAATTCATTAATAAAAATCCCACTACTTCGTGTTTCACATCTAGTAATGGTACATCAAAATAATAAAATTTAAATGTATGTATTAAATTTTCTGCTAACTTATCAAAAGCTTTCTGAATATGCTCCTCAAAAATTTTATTTTTAATATGTATTTTATCACAATTATTATATCTAACAATTGCATCTTGACATGGTTTCCCAAAATATATTTTACTTTTCTTTTTTTTCTTAACTGGCACTTTCTTGCTCCTCTAATCCTGTTTTACTTAATTGTTCTGTTATATCTCTTAATTGTGTAAATACTTCACCAACTTCATCATCAGCTTCAAATACTCCTTTATCATCAATAGTACGCATATCATTATATGCTTGATTCGTTAGTCCACTATAATCTTCTATCCACGATTCTAACATTTCTGTTTTTTTAGTTAAGTTCCAAATTACATAACCTTCAACTATAAACGCTACGGTTTCTATTGCTAATATTATTTCTATAATCATTATTTATCTCCAAACAATTCATCAAAAAGTTCCTTGGCTCTATCACTACTAACTTCTGTTTCATCTGTAGCCGTTAAAACTTCAGTAGTAGTATCCATTTGCTCTTTAAACTTCTCAATAGATTCTTCTTCTTTTTCTTTTTGTTTTACTTCACCTTGAACATGATGTTGTTTTTCTGCAACCGTCGACATCCAATCTGCCATATGTACTATATAATGTAATACATTTCTGGTAGCTGATGGTCTTTTGTAATACTGTTCATTTCCTGCATCAAACATTCCATCAGACATTTTAATTGCTTTCCAAACTTCAGTACTAACATTAACATTAAACTGTTGAAGTATCCATAACGACCTATCTGTTACAGACATATATTCTCCAATTTCATTGTGTTTATAAAATTCTCCAAGCTTATTACGATGCCATTCAGAATCCTGTTCTCTATAATATGGTGTATCTAAATCACCCAATTTGCCCAATCATGAAACATTGCAGCCAAAAAAACATCAGCATCTGGATGTATTACTTCAACTCCCAAATCCTCAAATTGTTTCTTTACTTTTAATGAAGTTGTAGCAACTCTAACAGTATGATCTAAAAATCCACCAACAAAACAATTATGGTAATCTAATCTACCTGAAGCTGGTGCTTCCATTAATCTATTTTCAAAATGGCCAATGATTAATTTAACTCTTTCAAGAGTTTCCCCCTCTAAATAAGTTTCTACCATTTCCATTAACTCTTTATATCGATCTATAATTTGATCAGTTGTAAGTGTAACCATAATTTAACCCCAAAACTCATGTTCTACATTTTTAGTTTTTTCTATTTTATTTTCTAATTGATAATTCATAATCAATAACTCTGTTCCTTTATTTTGGCTTTTGCCTTTTTGTGCAGAAGCCGGTTTTACAAAATCTTTTAATTCCCACTCATATTCATCTTCAGGAAACCAATCATGTAATTGATCAAAATCATAATATGATAAACTAAATCTTCCCTTTATATTTTTTAATATATCTGCTAATCTTTTATGATCATCAGTATCAAAATTATGTAAAGAATAATAATTTTCTGTTTTCCAATATGGTGGATCTACATAAAAATATGTTGTAGGGCTATCATATTTTTTGATAACTTCTTCAAAATCCATATTTTCAACATTAGATATTTTTTTTAATTTTTCTATAACTTCGGGATTTGTTAATCTTCTTCTAAATGCATCAAATTTAGAACTATACTTTCCCTTTAAATCTATAAACTTTCCTTTTTCTGGATTTAACCCTGAAAATATTTGTGTAACTATATAGGCATATTTCATCCCATAATCATAATCCGGAATTTCTATATCTTTAATATTTTTATTTTCAAATACATCTGTTTTAAATTGATAAAATAACTCAGAATCTTGTGCAACAATTTCATCCATCGACTTTAAAAATTCTTGTGGATTTCTGCAACACGCGAATAAATTTGTCATATATCTATTAAAATCATTATATATAACATTTTTTAAAATGGGTTTTTTATGTACCTGTCCTTTGACATATACCCAAAATGCCCCACCAAAAACTTCTACATATGTTTCTATATCATTAGGAATATAATTCCCAATCCATTTAGCCATACGGTTTTTACCACCGATATAACTTATCATTCATTAACCTTAATAATTATTCACTACTCGTATTATGTACCAAATCTGTTTTATGTATTTGTCCATTAAATTTATATGGTTTAACATCAATTGATTCCAAAATATCTATACGATTTACCCATCTTTTATTCATTGTATCTCTAACTTGATATACACCATCTTTACCCTCTGTACCTTTTAAAAATACAAAATCACCGTAATCTAACCACCCACCGTGTCGTGTTAAAAGATTTCTACTCACCGCTATAAATTTATAATTGGACGCATCTTGTGTCCTAATTCGCGTTCCATCTGCGAGAATGTTCGGTGTAGAATCAGTTTGACGTTCTACTGGTTGATACATAGTTACAGTCACGTCCAATCCCTCACTTTTTAACTCAGATAGAATTTCAGTTAATGCAACATTTTCCTCTTTAATAGTTTCTATTAAAGACTTATAATATCTTTTATTTTTTTCCAATACGTTAATGGAAACAAATCCATTAGCAAATACTGTTAAAAGAATAAACGCCAACACACTATTGGAATCAATTAGTTTACGCATTTTTATTTTCCCGTTATTTAATATAAATATGTTTAAAAATTACGTTCTACCATAATTTTAATAACCTATTAGTGGAGCGGGGGGAAATCGAATCCCCGTCCTGTCTGTCTTTAATAAAAAGTCATTCACAACTTAGTTGATTTATCATTGGTTAAAAATCAACAAAACACCATCGAGTTCGTAACCTCGACTCCACTCCAACATCACTCTTGAAGTAAGGGATAGATTCCACTAAGGTAGGATACTATCTACACCCAACCGTTTGTCTAACTTTTTTTATGTCAGAGTGTTAGACGACTCAGAGATTTACGCGTAAGCGTAAGTCGGTTGATAATCCATCACGGGTTCAACAACATTGTCAAACATCCGTTCTGTATTGGCAAATTGCCAATCAATTACCAACCCTTGTAGCGATTTATCGCTATTTAGGTTTGTGAGTCTTTTTTTACGAGTCTTACTCAAACTCTGTTGCACTTTATTATCAATTAACATCAGTCGATACCATTTCCGCCCCATGTTACTCTAGTCCGTTGTTGTAACGTTTTTTGCTACTGGACCTTGCTTACCTTCTCCAATTTCAAACGATACTTTTTGACCTTCTTCTAAAGTCTTAAAGCCATCTGTTTGAATATCGGAAAAATGTACAAAGTAATCTTTACCATCTGATACTGAATCTGCTACGAAACCGTAACCTTTTTTAGTATCAAACCATTTTACTGTGCCTGTATTCATTCTATTTCCTTATTTGTTCTTGTTTAACCAATTTTCTTCATCATCATCGCCACCATTGGTAAAAGGTGACATATAATTTTCTTCAATTTCGATATCACTAATTAACTCAATTATGATATCCCAATTCTCTGTTTCTAAAGCTTCTTCTAATTTTTCTTTAAGTTCTACTAAGTCCAAAATAATCTCCTATTTACCTATTAACTATTAAGTAAATGAGGTTTTCCTTCAATATTTCCTGCTCCAGTAACCTCTATTAATTCTACCTTAGAATGAAACTCAGAAATATTGTTAGCCCCAACATAAGAGAAAGAACTACGAATTCCCCCTTGTATATCCTGGATAATTCTTTTGACTTTTCCTTTGTATGGAATAACTGTATGATTTCCTTCAACATTTTTATCGCTTCCTTTTGAATCTCTTGAGGCAGAACCTCTATATTTTTTATATAACATTTCATTAGGCCACTCGCCTACTTTTTCGATCGTGCCTGGAGTTTCTTTTGTACCAGATAAAAGGGAGCCCAACATAACCGTATCAGCCCCGCAAGCAAGTCCTTTACACACATCACCAATATTCCTAATCCCACCATCAGCAATGGTAGGACAACCATAGGTATCAGCAACGGCGATACAATCAAGAAGAGCAGTAACTTGAGGGATTCCCACACCTGTTCGTATGCGCGTTTCACATAACGATCCGTTTCCAATTCCGACTCTAATCGCGTCCGCTCCTTTTTCACATAAGTATTTAGTTGCTTCTTCTGTTGCAACTGAGCCAGCAATAACTTCGATTTGTTCCAATCTGGTCTTGATTTTTTCAATTGCTTCTCCTACTAATTTATGGTGACCGTGTGCTACATCTATAAGTAACACATTACACCCATTTTTAACTAATTCTTGTGCTCTCTCTATATAATCACCTGTAACTCCAATAGCTGCACATAATGGTGAATCATATATTTCTATATTTGATTCTCTAACCTTTTTTAATTCTTTTATTATCTCAACTTGTTCATCTATACTCATAAATCTATGAACAATACCTACCCCACCCAATTCCATCATTTCTAATGCCATATCATATTCAGTTACAGTATCCATAGGTGATGAAACTATTGGTATATCTATTTTAGTTTTTTTAGTGAATTGTGTAGATATATTTATTTTATCTCTATGTTCTATATCTGAATATTTTGGAATGATATTTACATCATCGTATGTTAGAGCTTTTACCATTTAAGTTATTGGACCTCCAACATAGATTTCCCATTCACCACTATCTATAAGTGGTTTTGCTTTTTTATATTTCAACCATTTAGTTTCTTTACCATCTGTAATATACAGATGTTCATTTCTACCAAATGATTCTTTACTTACTATAGGTTTTAATTTATGTTCTCTATCCATAATAGTTATTCCATTTAAATGGTCAATTTCGTGTTGGACACATATTGCTTCAAGTAATCTTACTTCTATATCTTTTTTCAAATTTTGTTCTTGTTCCCAACTACCTTTACCTTCAGTTGAATTTTCTACTCCACTAAAATACCAATCTGATTCTTCTTGTTCAGTATGTATAATTATATTCTTAAATCTTTTAGTATCAACTCCCGTACCTTTATATGATAAGCAACCTTCATAATATATTATCTCATCCCATTGTTCTTTTATTACTGGGTTGATAAGTATTAGAGGATCCTTAACATTAACCACAGCAACAGCGGCATCAATACCAACTTGGTTAGCTGCCAAACCAATTCCGTCTTTTCTTTCTGTGAGAATGTTGAATAAATCTTTCGCGATAGATAGTCCTTCATCTACTGATACCTTCATCAGTTTTTTATTTATAACTGGGTTATCTTCTTTTAAACAATTAATTATTTTGTGTTTCATTAAAACTTTGGATTATTATTATCATACATTTTTAATGCGATGTAGGCTAACAAACATACTACTAAAAATTCAAACAATTTTTACTGCCCTATACTTAGATTTTTTTGATTTATCTTTAACAACTATTTTTCCTCTAAGTTTACCTCTTGTTCCAAGGTGATTTTTAATAAACCAATCAGGAATTTCACTATCATTAGCCTCCATATATTTACGAAGAGCTCTACGAATATTACTCAACTTTCTCCATTTACTATCACTTCTATTTTTCCTAATATGTTTACTTATTGGCATTATACATCTACTCCTACTTCTTTAAGAGAATCTAAGTTACCTTCTGTTTTATCAAGATAGAATTTTGCATCTTGTTCATCTTTTGCCCAAAATATGTATCCTCCATCGGATGTCCATTGTTTGTAATTGTGGGCGATGTGGTATGAAATTTTTTCTTTTTTCTTTTTAGCCATTTGTTATTCCCAAATTCTTGCTAATCTACGGACGAAACCAAGTGTGGCCCCAAATCCGAATGCTATTGCAGCTACTTGTAAATTTTCCATATATAATGCCATAGCAGATATAATATATGTTGTAAATCGTAATACAGCGTATATTG
>Ga0114999_10003621_pt1 | contig 19225 bp, 18 predicted proteins | sample ArcticOcean_MG_C_3_FD_89820 | JGI IMG/M metagenome (GOLD analysis project Ga0114999, IMG submission 89820) | Marine microbial communities from western Arctic Ocean - ArcticOcean_MG_CB8_126 | ecosystem: Environmental > Aquatic > Marine > Oceanic | place: Arctic Ocean: Canada Basin | collected...
GCACGGACAAGACGGACAACGGCTATGCGCGGCCGATTCAGGGTTTGATCGCCCACGTTGACCTGACCGCCGACAAGGTCGTGCACGTGGAGGACACGGGCGTCGTTGCCATACCTCCCGAGGCGGGCCGCTACGACGCCGAACACCAGACGTCATTCCGCACGGACTTAAAGCCTATCGAAATCACCCAGCCGGAGGGGCCAAGTTACATCGTCGACGGCTACAACGTTGCGTGGCAGGGGTGGGAATTCTCCGTCAGCATGCATCCAACCCACGGGCTCGTACTTCATCAGCTTGGCTATCGTCAGCAGAGCGAGGACGGCGCAGCCGGCGAATTGCGCAACATCCTCTACCGGGCGTCACTTTCGGACATGGTTGTGCCCTATGGCGATACCAATCATATGCACGCCTGGAAGCATGTCTTTGATGCGAGCGAAGCGGCAATCGGTACCATCGCCAACGCGCTGAAACTCGGCTGCGACTGTCTTGGCGAGATCCACTACTTTGATATCAATGTAGTCAATTGGGACGGCAAGGCGCGCACAATTCCGAACGCTATCTGCCTGCATGAGGAGGATTACGGGATTCTGTGGAAGCACCGTGACGGCCAGTCACAGACGCAGGAGGTCCGCCGCCAGCGACGACTTGTGATCAGTTCCATGCATACGGTCGGCAACTACGAGTATGGCTTCTTCTGGTATCTGTATCTCGACGGGACAATTCAGATGGAGGTAAAGCTGACCGGTATCGTCGGGGTCTCCGCCGTCGAGGATGGCGGCGAGGACCCGGAGTTTGCGCCGCTGATCGCCCCCGGACTCGCATCCCCCGTGCACCAGCATCTGTTCTGCTTCCGCCTGGACTTCGATCTGGATGGCGGCGCCAATCGCATCTATGAAGTCGAAGCTGAGCCCTTGCCGATGGGTGACAACAACCCACACGGCACGGCTTTTCGCGCGAAAGCGAGCCTGCTGCCGACTGAAGGGCAGGCCATTCGCGACAACAACACAGCACGCTCACGTTCGTGGAAGGTCGTCAATCAGGCACGCACCAACCGGATGGGTAAGCCGGTCGCGTTTAAATTCCTGCCTAATCCGTCACCCACCCTACTCGCCCATGAGGATTCCCCGGTCGCGAAACGCGCGGGATTTGCAAAGCACAACCTGTGGGTGACGCCGTACGACCCGGCGGAGATGAGCGCAGCCGGTGAATTTACGAACCTGCACCCCGGCGGCGACGGCCTGCCCCGGTGGACAGCCGCCAACCGAGACATTGTGGATCAGGACCTTGTAGTGTGGCACACCGTCGGCGTGACGCATGTGCCCCGGCCGGAAGACTGGCCGGTCATGCCGGTCGAGTATTGCGGATTCATGTTACAGCCGGTCGGCTTTTTTGAGCGCAATCCAACGCTTGACGTTCCGCCTTCAAAGCACGGCTAGCCAGCTCCTGTCCCAGAACTCTGTTCCTGGGGCGGGCACTGGCGTGCGGTGCAGGGATGCACCGCCATTTTCCGCAGGGCTCTTTTCTCCAAGCCTCTTTTCTACAAGAGGTGTGGGGTTTGCTTGCAAACCGACTCCCACGAATTGTCAGGATGACAATTTTGGGACAGGAACCAGCTAAGCTAGAGTTATGCTCTGTGGCGCAGTCGTCATGGAAATGCTGGCCAGCCTTTTGGGTTGGCCCGGGTGTCGCTACCTCCCACAGTTGATTGATCTTCAGATCGAAATCGAACAGCGCGGGGCCCTCGTGTTTGATGACAAACACTATTTTATCGAGGCGCGGCGCTAGTTTTCGCGCGTGGCCGGGATCATCTCCCGGTCAAATCGGATCGCGGCTTAGCTGAAGCGGCTGGTATCCACTACGGCACGTTCATGGGTACCGTCGCTGATCAGGCCGCGGGGAGAGTGGACGGTCGTCGTGAACGTCAGACGGCGGCGATCAATCTTGCTGAGCACGGCTTTGACCACGACCTCTTCGCCCGCGCTGGCCGGACCCTTGTGCGAGATGTTGACGTGCGTGCCTACCGAAGTTTCGCCCTCGTCCAAATGCGGGATGATTGCGGTGAGGCACGTGGTCTCGATGAGGTGCACCATCGACGGCGTGGACAGCACCAATGCGTCCATATGCGGTGGAGACATGTCCTCGGTGACTGTGTGCGTCGCCTCTGCTGTGAAGCCCTCGTTGAGTGATGCTTTCATGTGTCTCTTCCTGCTCCGCAGCGTCTGGGTGAGATATGCCGAGTTGCAGAGTACCCGGCCGACAGTTGGTTTCAGCCTATCTCATCTGCAACGCTGGAGCCACCTGTTGGAGACCTGCAAATAGGAAGCATAGTGCCGGCACCCGGTGCACTTCACACGCAGAAATCCGTGGTCGAGACGACCGCAGCGCAGGTAGTCCTCGAACTCGCTGATGACGAACGATGGGCAGGACGGACCTGCCGTTGATTACTATGGTTGAGCTCTTCTCCGCTGCCTGGACGATGACGATCTCGTGAGCCACCGTGGCAAGCCGGTCATCCTTGTGGTCGATGACCAGACAACTGTCGTCAGGATCATGGCCAACATGCTGCAACCTGAATATACGGTGCGCATTGCGACAAACGGCGAACTGGCGCTGGAAATCGCCGCAACGCAGGTTCCAGACTTCATCCTGCTCGACATGATCATGCCCGGCATGTCCGGTATCGAAGTCTGCCATGCCCTCAAAAAGACGACGGTAACCGAGCAGATTCCGGTCATCTTTGTGACATCCATGGACGACAAACACAACGAGCAGGCCGGACTCGCGGCCCGCGCCGTTGACTACATTAACAAGCCGGCATCGCCGGTGATCGTGAAATCTCGGGTCGACATTCACCTGAGTCGCAGTCGTCAGGAGCGTTTCATCCGGCACCTAGCGAACGGCTCGATCCGGGATTCAGAACTGATCCAGCGCACCGCCCAGTCGCTGCTCGATTAATCGCTTGCCTGAAGGGGCCCTCTCCTCACGCTGATCGGTTCAGGTCGAGTTCCATGTACACATCAGCCCGTTCGTAGCCCGATGACCGGGCGCGCTCGACATGGCGAAAGCCGAGGTTGGCGTAGAGCGACAACGCGGGCAATAAACGCGTGCTGCTCTCCAGAAAGAGGATGTCAAATCCCGCCGCCCGGGCACGTGCAATGATGGCCTCGCCCAATAGTCGCCCGAATCCACGTCCCTGCGCCGACGGAGAGACCGCCATCTTGGCAAGCTCCGCACGCGACGCATCGTGGAACACCAACGCGCAAGTGCCAACAATCGCACCCTCACATTCAACGAAGACGATGTCCCCGCCCGGTCCGATGATCGTCGCCTCTGGCGAATCGAGGGCGGCGTGATCCGACGACTCCAGGGTGAAATAGGCCTCGATCCATTCCCGATTCAGCGCCCGGAAATGGGGAACGAGTGCACGCGCAAATGGAAGAATGCGCACATCGCTCGAATCGTCGTCTGTCATCTGGTCAAAATACCTGTCCGCTATGCCGTGGGCGGCGATTGTGCTGTGAAAGCCGTCGATCGCCTCGATGATGTCGGCCCCGTCGCTGTCGCGCAAGCCCCGGAGGGCGATCGACAGTCCATCCAGCACAGGACTGACCTGATCAAACGCTGCCCTTCCCGCCCGGGTTAGTGCCAACACACGCACGCGCTTGTCCCGCATTTCCTTGTAAACCGCGACCAGCCCCCGACGCTTGAGCGCCGTCGCCAGGTAGTTGACCGCCGGATGGGTGATGCCAAGCGCCCTCGCGACCACAGTTGGCGGCGTTGGGCCGTGCATGCCCAGATGCACCAGCAGGGGCAAATGCGCAACAGGTACATCGACGCCCGCGCTCGCCGTCGCCCGACCGATGTCTGCGCGTAGTTGCGCCGCCAGACCGTCAATGCGCCCGATCGCGTACAGGATGTCCGTTCCTTTCAGAACTTGCGTCATCTGCTCATCGCCTGGTTCTGCCTCCCATATATACGTTAATATTAACGTTTTGGTTAATGTTTTGTTGATATTCCGGGTGACGAGAAACATCTTGCCAATCCCAGTTGGCTTGCCTGCCCGTCTTTGCACAGGGCCATCGTCATCGAGGATCAGATCGCGCGCGCACTCCTCGTTCAGGTCCTGGGCGTGAGTCCTCCTGCGAGCCTCGTGCGAGCCCCCGGGTAAGTATGTACTCACATACCCAGAAGACCCCGGTACTGGGTCTTTGTTGCGATCTACGGCAGATCCCAATCGAAGCGCGAGTGCGCGGCCTCATTCAGAGGGGAGTACGGACTGAGACAGGACGGGAGGAGTTGGAAACGGACGCCAATCACACGCGGTGCCGGTATTTCGTGGCGTGCGTTGCCGTTGACGCGGACGCGTCTGGTTAGCTGTAATAGAAAAGCCGCAACCTCGAAATCGACAGGCGACACCCTCGACCCAACAACTGGCAACGTTTAGTCCGCGTTAAAAACACCTTTAACAGCACCTTTATCAGCATCTGGGGACGAGGGGGCGAGCAGAAATCAGGATTCAAACCTCCATGCGTTTCCCACTCATCTTCGCGATCTACAAGTGGAGCGTCATTGCGCCCGACCTCGTCACCTCGACGGTGGTTTCGGGCTGTCGATTGTCGCGCTGTCCTGCTTCGGCCAGACGAGCTTCGGCTCTCGTTCGCGAAGGTCGGCCCAAAGTCCGCATATCGCGACGCGATAATCTGGCGCTTCAATGCGTCGGACAAGCGATTGTTACTCGGCCTGCCACGGCGATGTGAGGAGACCCGCCTCACCTCGTTGGCGAAATCTGCGCAATCAACGACGTACCCGGCGTTCGCTTCGCTTGCACACCCGGGGCTTCCACCTGCGACAACTCGCCGCGTGCCACTCGCTCAATCACACGGACACGATCCAGCTCTCGACGACTCATAGTAATGATCTCTTCTGACATCGCCGACGCCGCCGATGGAAACCGGACACTTTAACTGGGGACAAACCGGACATTACGACCTGGGCGCTACAACCTTGCTCCACTCTCTTGATTCCATTCGGTCATTCACAGAACATAGCGTTTCTGAAATTCAAGGGAGAGGGACCTATGCGGCCCAATCACGTCAAACGAGCATGGAAAGATGGCAAACAAACCATCGGCGGATGGATTGGCTGCGACTCGGTCTATGTAGCTGAAATGATGGCACGCGCCGGATTCGACTGGCTGTGCATCGACATGCAGCACGGACTGCTCGACTACAATGACGTTCGTGCAATGCTGCCCGCGATTTCGACGACGCCAACCATGCCTATCGTGCGCGTGCCGTGGAATGAACCGCACATCATCATGAAGGCGCTCGACGCCGGTGCCTACGGCGTCATCGTACCCCTCGTTAACAATCGAGAAGAGGCTGAGAAAGCAGTATCAGCATGCCGATACCCACCCGACGGCGGCAGATCGTTTGGCCCCATTCGAGCAGGCATGTACGGCGGACGCGGTTACGTTGATCACGCCAATGAAGAAATCGCCTGCATTGCCATGATCGAGACGGCTGAAGCGCTCGCCAACCTGGACGACATCTGCTCGACACCTGGCCTCGATGCGGTCTACATCGGGCCATCCGACCTCGCATACGCCATTGGCCTGCAGGCCGCCGGCGACAACAGCGACCCGAAGCACGTCGAAACCGTCAATCACGTGTATGCAACAGCCCGCAAGCATGGCATCTCGGTGGGCATCCATACCGGCAGCCTTGAATATACCAAGCGCTACCTGGACCAGGGCTTCGATCTCGTCATGCTGGGCTCGGACACCGCGTTCATGGCACGCCTCGCAAACCAGGAGCTGCGCGCTGCCCGGACAGATACCGGCACCGAGCGCGTACCGCCTGGCGACGACTACTAGCGAACCGCAGCGAACCGGAACCCGTCTTTTTTGGGGAGGAGAAATCAGGTGCATAGCGTAACCGCGCGACCGCGCTCGATGCCCGTTTCAAACCCGCATTTGACTCTCAACAGCCACGATGGAAGCAGATTGCTGTGTGCTAGACTCTTACGGACCAGGACGATTGGAACGAACCATGGCGTTCAACAATCCCAACCCAGTCTTGTCAGCACGCCCTGACCGACACCTCGTACCCATTTCCTCCCGCAGAACGGTAAACCTACCCAAGTGTTAAGAAACCCAGCTGACCGCTTTCCGGTCATCCTCATTCTGTCCCTGACCGCTCTGGACTTCGTGATGTATTTCATGGTCGAGAGTGTTGCAGTGTTAGCAGCTTATCTCCTTGCGATGTTGATTCCGAAAGGCTGCATCTGTGCATGGAATCATCACCACCAACACACCCTTACCTTCGTGCACACGCTGCCCAATCGGTTCCTTGAATTGAGCTACGGGCTGCACACGGGGGCGACAACACATCTCTGGCTCCTGCACCACGTTTTCGGGCACCATCGCAATTTCCTGAATCAGGAACTGGACGAAAGTCGGTGGCGCCGACGTGACGGCACCAGAATGGGCACGTTGGAGTACACGCTCACCGTCGCTCTAACATCCTATTATCGCGGCTTCCTCGTGGGCCGACGTTACCCCGATAAATATCGAACCCACGTCATCTTTACGCTGCTCGCAGCGGCGGTCGTCATTGGCCTGACAATTGCCAAGCCGGTTGCCGCGTTGATGCTGTTCATACTGCCAATGATCACTGGATTACTGATCACCGCCTGGGCAACCTACGACCATCACGCTGGCCTCGACACGGGCGATGAGTTCAACGCGTCTTACAACAACATGAACAGGATCTTTAACCTCCTGACCGGCAATCTCGGGTACCACACCGCTCACCACCACAAGCAAGGCGTGCACTGGTCCGAACTGCCTCGACTGCACGATGAGATCAAAGACCAGATTCCGAACGCCCTCTTTCGTGCGTCGCTTTGGGACCTCTTAACCCCTGCCCACCTACAGCGGCACGCCTGACGACTCACCGATGTCAGATACGCTTCAGCTTGATGCCAGCCATTGTTTCGTCTGCGGTCCATCAAATCCTGTCGGGTTGCAGCTTACCTTCGCCCTCGAAGAACGAGCCGGCCAAGAGCAGGTCTGCGTTGCCTCCTTCACACCCGGTCCACATCACTGCGGATATGACGACATAACCCACGGCGGCATTCTTTACTCCGCGCTTGATGATGTCATGGCCAACTGGATGTTCCTGCAAGGCCAGCGCATGTACACGGCACGTTGCGAGATACGCTACCTGCAACCACTCCCCGTGGGGACCCGTGTCAGACTTGAGGGACGATGCGTCTCCCAGCGACGCAGACTGGCGCAGATGACCGGCGTCGCAATCCGCGCGGACACTGAGCAAAAGGTCGCCAAGTGCACGGCAACTTTCATGACCCAGCCGGACTGATCCGTGCACGTTGAGCGCACTCTCCACAGCCCACGTCCATAGCCCAAGTGCCGAGCCCCCGGCCCACGTCCCACGTCCCTAGCGCAGACTGTCCGCCAACAATCCTACTGACAACGCATATTTGTTGGCGCAGTTGTAAGCCAATATGGCGCGGAAGTTCGCGGACACCAGGAAGTTGTCAGCCTGCGCAACCGGCTCAATGAGCGTCAAACCAACATCAGATTCGAACTCAGAGACGGCGAATCCCCGTTGGCGCCACGCAGATGCAGGCAATTGGCGAGAGTGGTACCGGAGCGCGCGGCAACCGGGTTCAACACTCTCGGCCTTGACCGCCGCGAACTCGAACCCGGCAGGTAAATCGACACTCTCGCCCCAGTGCAGGCCCGGGACCCAGTTGTGTCGTTGCAGATAATTGGCGATCGATGCCCACACGTCACGCTTGCTCGTCCAGATGTCCTTGCGTCCATCTTTGTCGTCATCGACCGCATAGTTGAGAAAGGTTGACGGCATGAACTGGCTCTGGCCCATGGCTCCTGCCCATCCACCAACAAAGGCATCCGGGTCAACATGACCTTCGTCCAGAATCACGAGCGCTGACATCAACTGACGGCGAAAAAATGCGCTGCGACGGGGGTCGTGGGCAAGGGTCGCGAGCGAACGGACGATCGAATAAGTGCCCTGGTGTCGGCCGAAGGATGTCTCAAGCCCCCAGATCGCAACCAGATAACGTGGCTCAACACCGTACGCGTCGCCAACACGCGCGAGCGGAGCGCGATGTTGGCGCAATCGCTCACGTCCAGCGTCAACACGAGGCCCGACACGCGCTTTCAGGTAGTCCCCCTGTGATTGCACAAATTCGGGCTGCCGACGATCGAAGCCGAGGACCCGTTCATCCGGCGTCAGGCCCGTGAGCGCAGCATCGACCGTCGCCTCACGGATTCCCGCAGCAAGTGCATCCTGGCGTAAACCGCCAAGCCATTCATCGAAATCCGCTGCGGTCGCGGGCGACGACATGGCGAGGACGACGCAGAACATGCCCAGCCGACAAACCCAACGACCACCAACACGAACCCCACCCCCACCAACACCAACACCAACACCAACACCAACATCGAATCGCATGCTCAACTCCCCGTGGACGTGTAGTGACGAATGCCGACATATTGGAACATGGCGAGCGCCAGGCCAAGAAAGCCTGCCCCCGCGAACGGCGTCAACACCTGGAACCCGTACGGCGTTCCCAACCGGAACAACGAACGTGAAAAATCGCCTGAAGAGCGGATGATAGATCCTGAGCGGAAACTGCGCAGACTCAACACCGCCATAGGTCAAGACGTTCATGACTTCCAGCGACTCCACCGTCCAGAAAGAGAGCACTGCCTGGAACACAAAGAGGCCGATAAAGAGACACATGCCGCCGGCGAGCGCAAAAACGATCAGCAGAATCGTCGTTACACCAACCGACTGCTCTACGTTGGCGAGGCCCCAGATGAGAACGACCAGGCCCTGCGCCAGTCTTCCCACGCAGCGCAGGCTGAGTTCTATGCCCAGAAGCTGCAATGCAGCGCTTCGCGGGCGCAAGAGCAAACGATCGAACTCACCGGTCTTCACAAAGAAGGGGCCAAACGAGGCAAACCCGGTCGACACGACCTCCGCGAGTGCGAACGCCATATTGACGACTCCGTAAAAAACGCACACCTCGGCCAGCGACCAGTTCGGCAATGCGCCGAAACATTCGAACAGCGCCCAGATGCCAGCAACCTCGATGAGAGTGACAAAAAAGCTACCGAACATCGAGAGCGCGAACGAGACCTTGTACTGCATCTGCCCTGAAAGGAGACACTGACATACCGCAGGTAAAGCGCGAGTCCGGACATTCAGCCCCCCTGCACGACGAGGCTGGTGATGCTGCGGAGCAGTAACCAGCGCCCAAGTACGATGAAGAACAGGGTCCATACGATCTGGTGCCCGATGTCGGGAATAGCCGACATCGCATCGATATTGCCCCTGTAGATTCGGAAGGGCACGTCTACCAGACCACGAAACGGCTGGGCGTTGAGGAACGGCTGGAGGAAGTCGGGAAACAGCGGGAGCGGCAACGTCATGCCAGACAACACCATCGTAAAGGTCGGCAGGATGCGATTCAGCCCCTCGCCGGACACGGTCCAGACCAGCACGACGTGCATCACCATCGTGAATACGCAACTCAGCATCAACGCGGCCGTCATCGAGACCAGAAACATGCCGGGGGCCGCGAGGTTCGGTGGCGGCTTTAGCGCATAATCGCCGAGGCCCACCAGCGGCATCGCGATCATCACAAAGAGCACCATCGCGAACGCTCGCAGCACCGTCGGCGCAGTGCGCAGGGCAACGGTTCGAGCGAACCAGAAGTTGTAAAGGTCAAGCGACCGAATCAACTCTTAGGCGACGCCGCCGCTGCGCACCAATTCCCTGATCTCCTGGTCGATGTTCCACGGCAGAATCCCCAGCAATGCCTGCCCCAGCCACACATAGGTGATGACAGCCGCAAGGCTCATCGGGTGCTCATCACTTCCGGACGCGGCATAGAACGCGACGAAGATCATAATCTTGATTGAGCCCCAGAACATCTGCGTGACAAAACCAGCGATGGCGGCAGCACGGTATTGCAGTAGCATGCGGAAACGAGCCGAGATGACCGCCCATAGGCAGCGAGAAGTGGTGTGTTAAGCATGACCGACGAGCAAATCGGTGTTGGCGTCAAGCTGTGCGATCAGTTCCCCGATGGGCGGGTTTTCAATGAACAGATCAACGACTTCATAACGACTGCTGATGCGCGAGATGAGGTCAGTGCTCGTTATCTGCCCCGGGTCGAACGCCAGATTGAGGATGTTGCCTTGCTGGCTCACCAGTTTCGTCGATCTGTACTTCGCTGGTAAGTTGCGCGCAACCACCGCTCGGGACTCAGTCGCGCTCGCAGGGCCTCAAGCGAGCCGTCGCTCAGGATCGTGCTCTGGCCGATGACGACAATGCGCTGGCACAACGCCTCGATGTCGTCCATGTCGTGGGTTGTGAGGATCACCGTGACACCACGGTCCTCGTTCAGGCGCCGCACGAACTTTCGCACTGCGAGCTTTGACACCGCCACGAGTCCATGGTGGGCTCATCCAGAAACAGGCTGGACGGGTTGTGTAGCAGCGAGGCCACGATGTCGCAGCGCATGCGCTGACCCAGACTCAGTTGGCGAACCGGCGTGCTGAGTAATCCTGCAAGGTTCATGATGCCGACCAGTTCTTCGACGCTCGCCCGATACTCCGCTAGTGAAATGCGATAGATGTCGCGCAACAGATCGAAGGACTCAATGACAGGCAGGTCCCACCACAACTGGGTCCGTTGTCCAAACACAACACCGATGTTGCGGACGTGTTCCTGACGATGCTGCCATGGTATCAGTCCATCAACTTCCCACCGGCCCCCCGTCGGCACGAGGATGCCAGACAGAATCTTGATCGTGGTCGATTTACCGGCCCCGTTCGGTCCGATGTAACCGACCAACTCGCCAGCGCGAAGGGTAAAATTGACGTCTGCGAGGGCGTGCACGTCGCGGTAGCGCCGGCTGAAGAGGCCGCGCACCGCACCACCAAAGCCCGGTTCACGCTCCGCGACCTGAAAGGTCTTCGCGAGATTTTCGACAACAATCTGCGACGCTTGGTCAGCCTGCGACATCTCGGCGGGCACCGCAGCCAAAGGGCTGCGCGTTCTAAACGCTTCGATCCTGTGTACCAAGCGACATCAACGGGTGACCAAGCGACATCAGCGCGCCTGGCATGCGGGAAGGACAGACATCAAAAATGCGCACCGGCGCCGCCCGGCATGTTGGTAGAATGCCGCCCCCACGAGCCACGACTCGCCGCAATTGAGCGCCCCGACATGGAGACTCAAGTCATTCAACACCCTCATTCACCGATCAACGAGGACATGGACCAGGACTCTCACCACCCTCAACCTCGCGCGGACGCTAACCAAAACTCTGATCCTGATCCTGATCCCGACCAGGGCACCGACGAGACCAGGCCGGGACATCCCCGGGCGAGCCTCATCCGGCGGTGCGCGGCGATGCTCTACGATTTCCTGCTCATCATCGCTGTCTGGATGTTGTCGACCGCGATTCTCGTCACCTTCGTCATGGACGGCGAAGCGGCAACGGGCCACGCGTACCAGGTCTTCCTCTACCTTGAGATGATGTTCTTCTACCTGGTGTTCTGGCGGATGCGTGGCCAGACCCTGGGCATGCAGGTTTGGAAGATCCGGACTGTCGACCTCAACGGCCGCCCCATCAGTTTCGCCCGTGGCGGCCTGCGCTTCCTGGCCGCGACACTCTCCACGTTGGCCCTGGGCGTCGGCTTTCTGCGCACATTCGTGACACGCGACCAGCAGACCTGGCACGACAGCATCAGCCAGTCACAGGTCGTCTATGTGGGCACGAAGCCCTATTCGTCCGAGTCCCGTACCCCTGCCACGAATGAGTCTGAGTGAAGGTCTATTAGTCTAGAAGCAAGTCGCCGTCGACGGAAAAGTCCGGAGTCAGGCGGCGCGGCGCAGCAGCACAAAGCCGAACACAAAGCACATCAGGATGGGAATGAGCGTCGCGATCAGCGATGAGAAGCCGAACACCAGGCTCGCCGGTGCCAGCAAGTCCTGGATGAATTTGAACAGGATGCCGATCACGAGTCCCATCACGACCCGGGTCCCCATGCTCGCCTCCCGTAGCGGGCCGAACACGAACGAAATCGCGACCAGAACCAGCCCCATGACGGCAAGCGGCTGTAGCACTCGCCGCCAGAACCCAAGTTCATAGACCTCCGAGGCCAAGCCCTGCCTGCGCATGTAATCGATCTTTGCGCTCAACTGCCTGACCGAGAGCTTGTCGGGAGCTACGAGCAGCTCGGTGCTAAGAAAAGACGGCGTGAGATCCGTCTTCCACACCTCGCTCGCGATGTCGAACCGTCGCGTTGCCAATGGTTCTATCTCGGTCCCCACGACACCCTCGAGCTGCCAACCCCCGAGCGCTTCTGCATACACCGCCCGCCTCGCGAAGCGGACCGAACGCAGCTTGTCGTGCTCATCGAACACGTAGTGGCTGACGCCCTCCAGAACGCCATCCTCCCCGACGACATCGAAATGAATATAGCGGTTGCCTTCCCGATACCAAAGACCAAACTCGGGCGTAATGTGATCTTCGTCGGACAGCGCTCGCTCCTTGTCGTTGTGCGCAACCCGCTCAGCATCGGGGATTACAAACTCGCCGAGCGACAGGCTGATTGCCGCCAGCACCAACGTCGGCTTGATGACCGATCCGGTGATCGAAAGGGTCGACACGCCAGAGGCGCGCATAACCGTGAGCTCACTGTTGGATGCCAGCAGCCCGAGCCCGACCAGACAGCCGATCAAAGCCGAATACGGCACCAGCTCATAAAACCGACGGGGCGTGGTGTAGACCGTATAGACGAGGACGTCCCACAGACGATAGTTGGTGCCGACATTCTCGATTTCCTCCATGACCGTGAAGAGCGAGAGGATGCCGAGCAGCCCGACCATCGACAACAGCATTATCGTGGCGACCGTCCCGGCGAGATATCTGTCCAGACGATTCATCGCCGCAGAATCCGTCGCCAGTTGAACATGACGACCACAAGTAGCAGGAACCCGGCGTGGACCCACCAGAGTCCCATCTCGATGGGCACTTGCTTCTTCTCAAGGGCAGCGCGTCCGGTCGACAGCAGAATGACATACAGAAAACACAGGAACATGCCTGGCACCAGCCGCGTGAAGCGACCCTGACGGGGGTTGACCCGCGACAACGGCACCGCCATCACCGCAATCACCGGAACCATCAAGATGATGCCAATGCGCCAATTGAGCTCAGCACGCTCTCGGATGCCCTCCGCGCCAATCAGGTCCCGTGTCGGGATCGCGGAACGCCTGGGGGCGCGTTTGCGTACCTCCTTTCTCTCGATTAGCTGACCGTACTCCTCATACTCGATCACCTGATAGCCCGGTCGCCCCGGCTCGCCGCTGTAACGCAGCCCGTCGTTGAGCACCAGAAAGCGATTTCCATGCTCGTCAACACGCTGCGTGCCACTTGCCGCGACCACCGTACTGACATCCTTGGGTCCGAAAAAGTTGGTTGTCTTGTATTCGTTGATGAAGACTTCTGACAGCCGTCCCTGCCCCGACAACTCCTTGGTGTAGGTCACCCGTTCGCCATTACGCAACGACTGGAATCGTCCTGGCGCGAGTGTGTCGTACTCGGTCAGGTTTCGCTGGTCGTTGAAAAGCAGTTCGACACGCGCTTCGGCGGCCGGCTTCACCCACAGGGTCAACATCGCAGTGATGCCGGTTACGACTGAGCCGAGCGTCAGGGTAATGACCAGCAAGCGGCTCGGGCTCATTCCACATGCTTCCAGAACAATCATTTCGCTATCAACGTACAGCCGGCCGTACGCCAGCATGATCGACAGAAAAAAGCTGACGGGGATGATTAGTTCGAGAAATCCGGGCAGCCGATAGGCCATGATGACGAACAGCACCTCTTTGGTCAGCACGCCGCGCGCCGCGTCAGAGAGGTATCCGGAGAATCGCCAGCCCAGGGCGATCGCCAGCACGATGCCAGCCACCGCCATCGTGGTCATCAGCACCTCGCGCGCAAGGTATCGATAGATGATCAAACTGCACCCGATTGCGACAAGGGTTGTTCCAAAGTGAGCGGATCAAGCGCGTGGTCTTCCGGACAGTTTCCGGCCCTCGAAGAACCCTGATCTACAGATCTGAAGTGGATAACGACGTTATACTATCGTTCGACGAGAGGGCACGCTATGAGTTGCCGAAAGGGCGAACTTTCCACAACATCCGTTGACAGCGTTCTGCAGCGGCGATACCGCCCGCATCAGGCGCGCCACCCAACCCCGCCACACGCTCGAAAATTCCAATGCTAAAGTCGTTGCAGGAGCGCGGAATGGATTTCATCGATTAATGCCAGAGGAGTCCCCATGCGTTTTGCCGTGAACGCCGCAAACCCCGTCAAAGCGAGAACGCACTGCCTGATTCTGGGCGTATTCGCCGGCAACCGCCTCAGCCCCCCAGCCGAGGATGTGAACACGGCGAGTGACGGCCTGATCAGCCGCATCCTCAAGCGTGGCGACATCACCGGCAAAGCCGGCCAGACCCTGCTGTTGCACGACGTCAGTGGTATCCGATCGCAGCGGGTGCTGCTTGCCGGCCTCGGCGACGCTGAATCGCTGGATGCCGCCCGCTTTTCACTCGTCATCCGCGCCGTTGTCTCTGCCATCAAGGCGACCAACGCCGAGAATGTCACACTTTGCCTCGGTGGCCTTGAAGTGCGTGGCCGTGGCGAAGGCTGGCCCGCACGACGGATTGCCGAGACTTTTGTCGCGAGCTTTTATGCGTTCGACGCGATGCGGGAGAAACCCGCGAAGACGCTGACGCCCGGCATCGTCACGTTGAATCTACCGGAGCGCGCACGCCATCCGGCACTCGCCGGCGCAGCAAGTATTGGTGCGGCCATCGGCGCGGGCATGAACCGCGCCCGCGATCTTGGCAATCACCCCGGCAACATCTGCACGCCCACCTTCATGGCCGACGCCTGCCTCGCGCTTGCCGACGAGTTCCCGGCCGTCAAGACAGACGTTTTGAATGAAGATGAGATGCAGGACCTCGGTATGGGCGCACTGCTGTCGGTTGGCAACGGCAGCGTTGAACCATCAAAGCTCGTCGTCATGCACTACAACGGCGGGAACGACGACGCGGCGCCCCACATCATTGTCGGCAAAGGCATCAGTTTCGACACCGGCGGCATCAGCTTGAAGCCGGCCGGGTCGATGCCTGACATGATCTACGACATGTGCGGCGCTGCATCCGTGCTCGGGACGATCGCCGCCATTGCCACGATGGAACTCAACCTCAACGTCCTCGGTGTCATCGCGGCGGCCGAGAACATGCCATCCGGCACCGCGACTCGCCCCGGGGACATCATCACCTCGCTCTCAGGTCAGACCATTGAGATTCTGAACACCGACGCAGAAGGACGACTTGTCCTGTGCGACGCGCTCACCTATATCGATCGCTTCAAGCCAGTAACCGTTGTCGACATCGCCACCCTGACCGGCGCAGCGGTGGTTGCTCTCGGTTCACACGCAACCGCGCTTTACGCCAACGACGACGCACTCGCCGAGGGTCTGCACGCAGCCGGTGAGGCGGCCCAGGACCGGGCATGGCGTATGCCCTTGTGGGACGATTATCAGGTTCAGCTCAAAAGTGCATTTGCAGACATGAGCAACACCGGGGGCCGGGCCGCAGGAAGCATCACTGCCGCGTGTTTCCTGTCACGATTTACCCGCGAGTATCGCTGGGCCCACCTGGATGTAGCCGGCACCGCATATCGTGGTGGTAGCGCCCAGCAAAAAGGCGCCACCGGCAGACCCGTGCCGCTCTTGACCCAGTACCTGATGGATCAGGCGGTGATGCAGAAAGCATGACCAGGATCGACTTCTACCAGATCGAGACCGATGAGCCTGCAAACCTGTTCACATGCCGGCTGATCGAGAAGGCCTGGCATCAGGGCAACCGCGTCTACGTACATACCGCCGGCGCAGAGGAATCACGCAGCCTCGATGATCTTCTGTGGACCTTTCGTGCTGACAGTTTCATTCCGCATGATCAGTTGGCAGCCAATCCAACCGGGCCGGTGCACATCGGCCACGCCGACGAACCTGGCGACCATGACGGCGTGCTGATCAATCTCGGCGGCGGAGTACCCGACTTTTTCAGCCGGTTTGAGCGCGTTGCGGAGATTGTTCCACTCTCCGACGAGAGCCGCCAGATTGCGCGTCAAAACTATACGTTCTACCAGCACCGGGGCTACCCGCTGGATTACCACGCGATCACCCAAGGCAAGACCCGCGGCGACAGCGCATGAACGACGCGGACGACCCAGCGGACGAAGCGGACCGGGACGCGCCTGCCGATGTCCAGGCGTCGTCCGGCGAGCGGAACGCCCGGCAACACAAGGACCGTCAGCCAGAGTCCCATCAACAGACTGACAGTCAACAGGAGCCCCTTCAACAAGAGCCACATCAACAAGAGCCACTTCAACAGGAAAAAGGGGCGCAAGACGAGCAGGGCAGTCAAGGCCCCGGTTCAGACATGGTCGGGCGGACGTCCCCGCGCAACCGATCTGGAACGGTGGGTGTGTACACGCCCGACCTCTTCGATCGCCTGACGGCCGCCCCCGCACAAGCACCGGCCCCCATCGAACTGGCGCGCAAGGAGGATGCGAACGGCGTCTCCCGCGCGGGTCAGATCATTGAAGATTTGCTGGACGAGGGCTCCCCGGAGGGGCGACCCCCTGCTTTTGATGAAGCTGGATTTGATGAAGCTGCCTTTAACGAAGCGCCCTTCGAGGACGCGCCTGACCCGGTTGCAATAAATAACCATGCGGCAGATGGGCCAGACTCGACAGATGCCCGCCCTACCGGCGGCAGGGATGACAGCTTCCTCGAAAACCGCGATTTGGAGCGCGCGAACGAGGCCGACCTGACAGAAGGTCCGGATGTCGATGCCAATCCAGACGACCCCGCAGACGCGGACGGCAACGTCGACGTCGATCAAATCCGCGACCTGATGGCGCATGTGTCAGGCGAACTCGATGAGTTGCTGAGCGTGCTGACCGCGCCCGGGCGGAAATCGGACGACTAGCTCGGGCCTGACCCAGAACACCGTTCCGGAGCTGGCACTGGCGTGCGGTGCAGGGATGTACCATCCATTTTCCGCAGGGCTATTTTCCGCAAGTCCGCAGGGCTATTTCCGCAAGAGAGTGCGCGAGGTTTGTTTTGCAAACCAACGCCCAAGAATAATCGTCAGGATGACAATTTCAGGACAAGAACCAGCCTGAACCGGTTCCAATCGCCGACACTTGCCGAGATCCGGCACAACCCGCGGCCATTACGTATAATCCGCCATCCTTCGGTGCCCTGACGCCGGTTCGTCCTCAATGGCCACCCCTAACCCGTCTCGAACAAATGCGATGAAGAAATATCAGCCCTCCGAGATTGAACAAAACCGCTATGAGGAGTGGGAGAAGGCCGGATACTTCGCGCCCCAGGGCAACGGCACTCCGTTTAGCATCGCGATTCCGCCGCCCAATGTCACCGGCACGCTCCACATGGGTCATGCCTTCCAACATTCGTTGGTCGACTCACTGATCCGCTACAAGCGCATGAAGGGACACAAAACCCTCTGGCAGATGGGTACCGATCATGCCGGCATAGCCACCCAACTCGTCGTCTCGGAAAAACTCAGCCTTGAAGGCATCAGCGCGTCGGAGCTTGGGCGCGAAAAGTTTCTGGAACGCGCCTGGCAGTGGAAGGAAGAATCAGGCGGCACCATCACCCGCCAGCTTCGACGCCTCGGCGCGTCTCTGCACTGGGAAACTGAACGCTTCACCCTGGACAATGGCATGTCGCGTGCCGTCCTCGAGGTATTTGTTCGTCTGCACGACGAAGGTCTGATCTACCGCGGCAAGCGACTCGTCAACTGGGACCCCCAGCTCAAGACATCGATCTCGGACCTGGAGGTTGAGTCAGAAGAGGAAAAGGGACACCTGTGGCACTTCAGATATCCCCTCAAGCAGGCGCTCGCTGACGGGACATCCCACCTGACCGTCGCGACGACTCGTCCCGAGACCATGCTGGGCGACACCGGGGTCGCCGTGCATCCCGACGACGATCGCTACCGCGACCTGGTCGGGCAGACGATCACCTTACCGCTCGCGGGTCGCGATATCCCCATCGTGGCGGATCACCATGTGGACCCGGAGTTTGGCACCGGCTGCGTCAAGATCACGCCGGCCCACGACTTCAACGACTACGACGTCGGGCGGCGCCAGGATCTGGACCTGATCAACATCTTCAACGAAGACGCGTCGCTCAACGACAGCGTGCCGCCGAAATATCGGGGCATGGACCGGTTTGAGGCGCGCAAAATAGTCATCGCTGACATGGACAGCGCCGGACTCCTCGACAAGATCGAAGACCACACCATGGCTGTTCCGCGCGGCGAGAAATCCGGCGTTGTGGTCGAGCCCTTCCTGAGCGACCAGTGGTTTGTGCGCATCGAATCGCTCGCGCAACCCGCGATCGACGCCGTTGCAACCGGCGCCATCGAATTTGTACCAAAGACCTACGAGAACACCTTTTTTGCGTGGATGCGCGACATCCAGGACTGGTGCATCAGCCGCCAGCAATGGTGGGGCCACCGCATTCCCGCCTGGTACGACGACGACGGCAACCTGTATGTGGGGCGGTCTGTCGAGGAAGTTCGCGAGAAACACGCGTTGCCCAACGATCTGCCACTACGACAGGACGACGACGTGCTGGACACGTGGTTCTCGTCCGCACTCTGGACCTTCTCTACCCTCGGCTGGCCAGACGAGACCGAGGAGATGGCGACGTTCCATTCGACCGACGTCATGGTGACCGGGCACGACATCATCACCTTCTGGGTCTCCCGGATGATCATGATGACTCTTAAATTCATCGGCGAGGTGCCTTTCTCGAAGGTCTATGTCACCGGCCTCGTGACGGACGCCGACGGGCAGAAGATGTCCAAGTCGAAAGGCAACGGTCTCGACCCACTCGACATCATCGACGGCATCGACGTGGATGCGCTGGTGGCGAAACGAACCGAGAACCTGATGCAACCGCGGTTGGCCGCCCGTATCGAGGAAGCGACGCGCAAGGAGTTCCCGGACGGCATCAAGGCTTACGGCACGGATGCCCTACGCTTCA
>Ga0114999_10003622_pt1 | contig 19224 bp, 18 predicted proteins | sample ArcticOcean_MG_C_3_FD_89820 | JGI IMG/M metagenome (GOLD analysis project Ga0114999, IMG submission 89820) | Marine microbial communities from western Arctic Ocean - ArcticOcean_MG_CB8_126 | ecosystem: Environmental > Aquatic > Marine > Oceanic | place: Arctic Ocean: Canada Basin | collected...
GTTGATTCGTCAGATTCAGTCTGTGGAAGCCTATAGCAGATGCATATGCGTTGTCAAGTAGATTTTTCCTGCATTAAATGAAGTAGAAAACGCACTGTTAACAAATAAAGTGCCTACTTATCAAAGGGGGGTCATCAACTCCGTCCCAATCAAACATAAGTTTTTCTCGGTAGCGAAAAACACAGTATCATCAAAAGTAATGTGGGGAATATAAAATTACCAATTGCTCCAAGCGGAATGGAATCAATAAGCATTGCCTTGATTGACTCTATTAATATCGTTGATAACCCACTAAATCTCTCCAGAAGAGAAGGTGTACCTCAAGTGGTAAAACTATATTAAAGGTAACTATCAAGGTCTCTCTAGTTGAGTAAAAGAGTTGCCCTAAATCTAAAAGGCAGGACAAGTCAATCTCTGTCTCTGTAGTTTCGTGTGTCCCTGAATAAGAGGTATTGATCAAAACTACTTTCAGGAGGGCTTGTAAACGGGTTGACTTTGAACTTGCAGTGGCATTAGATTGTATATTCGTTGGTCGTATTCCATCGCGTGCCCGGCAAGGCCAGACAGCTCTCGTGTTGCTGGTGGAAATGACTAACACCCCCAACAGATTAGAGAGCGAGTTCAAGTTCGAGAACTGGCTAAGGTTCAGAAGCGTGAGCTTTTGGCAATTCAGTGTGCGAGGAGAATTGTGTTAAAGTGCCGTCAATTTTTGATCTTCATGTTCATACAAGTAAGGGAAGCCCGGACAGTGGATTGTCCGCAGAGGAGATGGTAGAGGAGGGGTTGCGTATAGGACTGACAGGAGCCATGGCTACGGAGCATAACGGGTGGGAGAAGAATGATTTCGTTAATTTTTCCGCTCAATCCAAGTTGCATTTGGTGAATGCGCTAGAGGTGTACACCCCGATGGGACACGTTATTGCCCTTGGTATAGAACAGCATGTTAGTGGATTTGCTGGAGGAGTGGAGGCAGTAAGGGAATTACGAAGAATAGTTGATAGTGTCGGTGGTTTTCTTATCATTGCCCATCCGTTTAGATTCTTGTTTGACCCTCCTGGACTGTACACGCAGAATAAGCTATTTGAAGATCCTGCTGACTTACCTATAACGCCAGAGCGAGCCGCCGAGCATCCGATTTTTGAGTTGGTTCATGAGATTGAAGTGGTGAATGGGGGTAACTTAGAGAGCGAAAACAGATTCACGCAAGAAGTCGTTAAGATCTTAGGGCGATCAGGTACTGGGGGTAGCGACTGCCATTCAACAGCGGGTATGGGGAAGGGGTCAACGTTGTTTCGTGGCGATGTTAGAACGCATGCTGAACTTCTCGAAGCACTTCACTCGGGGGAATTTGTTCCTTTGGGCGAGTTTCACGTAGGCAAGCCTAGCCTTTATGGAGAGGCTTCTTGGTTAGACCGTGAGGCACTTGCTAAAGGGGGACTTGATTTGGCCGATTTGAAGCCATGGAATGGGGAATGGTTGACAGAGTAACTATTTTTCGTAATTCAAATTCGATACGACTATAAGGCAAATAAATGAGGGAATCAACCGTAGAGGTGCTCCAGCCGGAGCACCTCTACGGTTATAGAAATCTCAATATCTAGGGCAGGAAACTCTTAAATGTAGTTGTTTAGGGGAGGTAATGTTATGAGTACAGAAAAGCGATTTGATCCTCAAACGGCAGCTGTAGTTATCATGGATTTTCAAGAAGAAATTGTCGGGACCGTAGCTAAGAACCCGGAGAAGGTTGTTGGTCGTGCGAGCAGGGTTCTAGAGTCGGCACGTGCGAATAGAATCCCTGTTATTTATGTGGTTCACCATGGCGGGCGATTCGCGGAGGCAACGCCTGGGCGAGAAATCCATCATGACTTGCCTCCTCAGGCGAATGAAGCTGTTTTGATTAAGACTAAGACTTCTCCATTTTCCACGACAGGTATAGATGTATTGCTGAGACAGTTGCAGGTTAGTACTTTGATTCTACTCGGAGTGGCAACTAGTGGCTGTGTGCTTTCAACTGTGCGGTGGGCGTTTGATTTGGAATATAAGCTGATTGTTGTGGAAGATGCCTGTGATGATGCTGATGAGCAAGTACACGAGGTGTTGACTCAAAAACTCTTTCCGCGACAATCCATAGTGGTAACAGCAGCCCAATTGGCAGATATGGTCACTGCCCGTTGAATTAATAAGAGAGATTGTTGACCCAGTGGGCCAATTCATGTATTTTGTTGCTGATATCATTGTAGGGGGGTAGCTATGAGCGAAAAATTGGAGACCCTAGTCACTCAAGAAATGTTGGAAAAGCGTGATCAATGGAGCAATCCCAAAGTATCCAGGCCTGTTTCTGAATCGGACATAAGGAAATGGGCTATAGCCGTCTACTGGCCAGAAGAACCGCCCAAATTATACTGGGATGAGGGATATGCTAATTCTACTCGTTATGAAGGTATTATTGCGCCTCTTGACTTCAATCCTTTCGCTTGGCCAGTGCCGGTGCCTCCATCCCCTCCAACACCGCCTATGGGAACCGGACAGGGGACCAATGCTATGAATGGGGGGCAGGCTGTGGATTACGTTGCCGCCATTCGCCCAGGTGACGTGATCAGCGCTACTACTGCATTGGTAGACTGGAACGAGCGGGAAACTCGTCTCGGCTTGACGTTGTTTAGTACTAACGAGACTCGTTGGACTAATCAAAATGGTGAATTGATTCGGATCAGCAGGAATACGAGTATTCGATACTAGAAAAGTGTTAATATTAGGAGGTTATCATGACTAATAATGTGTATTGGGAAGATATAGAAATTGGATACGAAATCCCAAAATGGACACGAAAGACAGACCTTATGCACTGGAATAGATATGCTGCCGTCAATGATGAATTCATCTACATCCATATGGACGATGAAGCTGGGAGAGCCGGCGCCAATGAACAAGGTGCATTCGGAATGGGCAACTTGAGAATGGCCTATCTCCATAACATGTTACGAGATTGGGCAGGAGATGAAGCTTGGGTCAAGAACCTAGGACTGCAGTATCGTGCGATCAATCAGAAGAATGATATTCTTGATTGTGTTGGGACCGTGGTAGCCAAGAGGGTGGAAAATGGAGAGTATTTAGTGGATCTTGAGATCAATGTGGTCAACCAGAGCGGGCAGGGCACTGCCCCGGGTCAAGCCACTGTTGTTTTGCCAACTCGGTCATAATTCTATTTAATGAGTCCACGGGTTAACAAAACGCTAGCACCGAATTAGACGATTTGGCTATCGCTTTCACCTTGGGAATAGGAGATTACTGGAAGTCAATCAAATAAGAGCCCACAGTGTGATTAGCTTCATTCGTGACCCGAAAGCATCAGCTCTCGGGCGTTGGTATGGTTCTAGGTGCGAAAGATGTAGCCGTGTTGGCTTTTTCCTCGAGTTGATTGGCTGCGGTAATTTGTAATCGAGGAGTAGGCTTGAGGGCGGGTACGCCCAAAGCACTAACTATCCCGAAGATAGTTCCCCTTTCTTTGTGTTCTGAAGACTTATCAGCAATAAGGGCTCCAATGTTGGAGAAGGCATGATATCCTTGTATTTCTTTACTGGCTAAAATAGATTGTCCAAGGAAGATCCATTGGAGTATTTTCTTGGATTTTTGTCATCAATTACAGTTACGTATCCGCTACCTAAAACTTTATAGTCCTTTCCATCTATGAATAGAGCGGTTCTTGAATCAATCCCTAGCAAGGCTGTACTACGTTCTATAAGTGATCCTGGTTTTTTGTAGTCGGTATCAAATACAAGACTGTGGGAAAGATTTTCGTAATGCGGTAGGATGCACAAATTTGGTATGAGGTTCACCCCTGGGACAGTAGAACCTTTTCCTGGGGGAACTTGCATTGATTCGCAAAGAACCATCGCACCTGCGCTAGATCCAATTATTAGGCGTCCTGACGATAGGATATCGGAAAGCACTGATAAGAACAGTGAGTTTTCAATTGAGTGAAGAAGATACAATGGATCCCCACCAGGTAGGTAAATGGCATCTGCATGTGAAAGCTCATTTGTAAGAGACACATCGTTGGCATCGGATTTGTTGTGGATCGCTATTCCGTATGCTGTTGCTCCAAGGAGCGCGAAATATGAAATAGCTTTATTCACGGCCATTTGAGGATTTATATGCCCGGTTGCAGTAGGCACTATGGCGATATTTGGTCTTTTTCGTTTGAGTGTAGCGATGAGGGGTGCGTCAACGGCTTTGCACTCTGGAGTAAATTCATCTCCACCGAGCAGTGCGATTTTCTTGGGACTGGGCTCACGAGGCTTCGTCATATTAGCCCTTTATCAGGAGATTAGTTCTCGTCGCGCAACGAAATTTAGTGGGCAATCCCCTATTTCAGGTCGGCCATGGGTGCCCAATCCGTTGCCAATGCTTCTATTTCGGCAAAGCTGATGTGAGGTTCAATCGTGACATATTTAAAGTTACGGAGGTAACTGTGTGCCCATAAAGTGGGAGTTTCTACCGTGTGTGCAAGTACTTTTTCGGCCCAGTTTGTGGGCGCACCCGCTCTCGCCATGTCTTGATTCGATAGATAAAGTTTTGGATCTAGTAACCCGTTTAGTTGACTTGGGGTTCGGATCCATTTTCGTTGAAACCCAGCAAAAGATGCACGCACAGTGTCCAACGCTGCGGTCTTGCTGTCGTCATTCGGTCGAATGGTGCCATCAATTGCATCTACCCCGGCTTCCCAGGTTGCTCTAACTAAGAAAGTGCGCACTTCTTGTGTGTCCGACTTGGAGGGTAGGGCATATACGAGACCCGTCACTCGTGAACTGGCGTGTACTAATGCTTCCCCAGAAAGAGCTGTCTTCGGGGCATCAATAGCGGGGTGGATCTTTATCTTGCCCGGTAAGACTTGTTGCGAAATTTCGATAGCGTGTAATGCCCGGTCAAGTATGCTGACTTCATGCGGTCCTTGAACACTAGACAGTATTACACCGTCAATAATATTGGCTAATGGGCTTACAGTATAAAGCATATCAAAGGTAGAGCGCGGTGATTGCAGTGGGTTGATTTGGAGAAAGAGACCTTGTGGCAGTGGTCTTGACCCTAAGAGGGTTCGTATTAGCTCACATACTTCGCTTTGCTTATGTGGTAAATTGAGATCGTTTTCAATTTGGGTCAAATCTATGATCACTCGAAACGGCTGAATTCTCGTAGTAATACCGGCTTTAATGCGCTTTTCGTTTGGTGGCACGATCAATTCCGCACCTTGATATAGGGGCTCGGTTGTAATTGCATCAACTATGGAATCTTCTGATTCTTTGTAGAGGGCACCCAATGCTACAAGATTATCTTGATGATCATTTATCTCGATATCCAGCCTAATCCTGTCAATGTTTCGGTGAACAAGGGTCCCACGGCGAGTGACAATCGCCTTTGCTCTCAGATGCTTTGCCTCGGAGGCGTCCATAGCAAAATTTCTGATTTCTGCTCCTACTAAGATGAAGCCCGGAGCGAATTCCGCTGAAACTTGTGCTATTGATTCTATGATAAACAATTGATCTAACAGCGAAGTGGATTCAAAAAGCGCCAGATTAGCAGTAAGACGATCTCTGTTTACGTATGATACATGTTCACTTTGCTGGCCAATGGTAAGTGCCGATGGGTTAGGGTTCTGTAAAGAGGTGACGCTCGATGCCCAGTTATCTGATATCTTCCTCAAATCAGCTGTGGTTGATAGATTGACACCAAACGCCTCACTAATAGCGGGAGTGTTTTCTGAATTCATTCGAAGGCGAATCCACGCATTCCCATGGAGAATCTCGATAGTGTCTTCATTTGCAGCTGCAAATTCCAACCTCCATGCTTGCCCCTCTCGTTGAACTCCAAGAATGGTTGGGAAAATTGAATCGCCGATGAATACTGGGGCAGTAAAGCGAGATATCTCTATTTCTTCTATACTATAACTTGGGATTTCTTCTTGAATAGCAACAAGCGCAAATGCCGCAGTGAGCAGGCTATGGGCTATACGCTCCTGGTATATGGAATTTCGGGCGTATTGTGCATCAAGATGATATGGATTATGGTCGCCAGAGATTTTGGCAAAGATGTTAACGTCGCTCTGAGTGATCTTAAAAGGAGGGAGTTCGAGTGGCCCTTGCCTGAATCGATCGAGCTCTCCGTCGCTTCCCCCTCCGTGCCCCCCCCCACGGTTGGGCCCATTGCCTCCATTTCGGGCGGGACCCCATCGAGATGCAGCATCACCTCTGATTTCGTCTTCTACCATCGGGGCAGCACGGCTTCCAAATAAGGAACCCGCTGCGTCTCGATTAATCTTGTGAGTTTGTTCTTGATGTAGTTGATTCATTTGATTCAATGTGCTGATGCATATGGTTGATCGGATATTACCACAAACACGAGGTTTACTATAAGGTGGTTACGTGTGCTGGTATTAGTATCGCTTTTCACTTCATGAGAGCTGAAGGGGAGATTATGCTCATTGTATTTGTTGTACGCACAATTTCCATATCCAAGATTGGGATATCAAAGTACAATGGCTGTTCAATGCCTAGCGATTTTAAGTTAGGACCACGTGCGAGGAAACCTTGAAATTCTATGAAAAAACCCTTCTATGGCTGGTTTATAGTAGCTGCTAGTGTGGCTATGAATTGTTATTTATCTATAGCATTTTTCCAAGGATTTCAAGTATTTTTCCTTCCTATGGTTAAGGAATTCGGTTGGAGTAGGGCTGCAACGTCGGGGGCTTTCTCTTTGAGGCAACTAGAGAATGGTATTCTTGCCCCTTTGACTGGATTACTGGTGCAGCGCTGGGGTGCAAGGAAAGTCATATTTGCTGGTGTTCTTGTTGGTGGAATTGGGCTAATGACAATCGGTACGATTAATTCTTTGCTTGCATTCTACATAACTTTTACGATTGCAAGCGTGGGGGTATCGGGCCCATCACACGGCGTTTCATGGCCAGTAATTGTGTCCAACTGGTTCCGGCGGTTGAGGGGGAGGGCTCTTGGGCTAGCCACGATGGGGCCAGTGCTGGGCGGCCCATTTGTTGTCGTTGCTGCAGTCTTAAACGAGTGGCTTGGTTGGAGATGGGCCATAGTTTCACTGGGATTAGGATTGCTAATTGTAGGCTTGCCATTATCTCTGGTTGCAAGATCACACCCAGAACCCTATGGTTATTATCCTGATGGAGACACGCATGCCATTCATGACCCTGAACATAATGGTGAAATTTCATCGGGGGGCGGTGGAGTCACAACGCTTCAGGCAATTAAGACGAAACAATTTTGGATCATTGCCTTGATTTTCGGAGGCCAATTCCTTGCTATAAGTGGATTGCACGTGCATTTCATCCCTTTAATAGAGGACATGCAATACACCACGGCCCAGGCGGCAACTTTGTTCGGGGTAGTGTTTTTTCTGAGCGGTATAGGCAGACTTTTAGCAGGCTCTCTGGCTGATATGATCGATTATAGGATGATTCTGGCAGCCTTATTAAGTTTTCAACTTATCTCATTTATACTACTGACTCAAATTCACTCAGGAGAACTACTGTTACTGATATTATTTTGTCTTGTCCACGGGGTTGGATTTGGCGGCACAATTCCACTTCGGCCGTTTGTCTTGGCTAGGCTTTTTGGGCGTAGTTCACAAGCGGCTATTCTTGGGCTGCTACAAGGAGTGTCGATAGGGACAAGTGTGTTTGGTCCGATATTTTATGGGTGGATGTTTGATGTTACAGGGTCTTATTATTACGCTATAATCATATCCGGAGTTGTCGTAGCTTTAGTGATACCGTTGGTTTTAGCCCTTCCTCGGGATCCAATTACAGCCCGAAACGCAATTAATTAAATCGCCATGGCTTGCCTCTGGGCTTGGCGTGTGCTGTCTGGTAATATTGACTTACAGTGAAGCTTGAATCAACATTGTTTGACAGCTTGAAAGTTTTAATGCGCTCAAATAAGGAGGGATGATGTACTCACTTGACAATGGAGCACGACTTGTTATACCTCGGACAGAGCTTACTTTCCCCGCGCATATGATGCGTATGCATAACAATGCTGCAGTTGCAGATGTCGATCATATAATGGCTGATTTTGAAGATGCCTGCCCCCCTGATTTTAAAGGCAAACCTTCCCGAGATGTGGTTATTGAATCTTTCAACAACACAAACTTTGGAGGCAAAGTGGTGACGTTTAGACCTAATAACATTCATTCCCAATACTTTTTGGGAGATGTGAGTTCTTTGGTCCAAGGGGCCCCTGATAAATTCCATGGGATCATTTTACCTAAGATTGAGAAACCAGAAGAGATTGCCTATGTGGATAATCTGCTGACTGCTTTGGAACGCGAAGCCGGATGGACTACCAAGATTTCACTTGAAGTATTGATAGAAAGCCCCTTAGCTTTGGTTAATTCCTACCAAATAGCTACTGCATCGACTAGGATGGTCGGACTGATCTTTGGGTTGGCCGATTTCGCTGCATCTATTGGAGTACGGGAAGTGGTTCAGGACCAAAATCAGAGCTTTCATTATGCGAAACAGGCCGTTGTGGTGAGCGCAAAAGCGGCTGGATTACATGCGATGGATAACGTATTTTTCACACTTGTTCGTGGTAACACCTCTGAGGAAGATGCTGCGGTTATCCGCAACAATTTCCGCTCCAAAAATGTGGGTGCTGCTCGTATGGGAATGGATGGGACCTGGGTTATTCATCCCCAGCAAGCAGAAATAGCTAACGAGGTATACAGTCCTACCAATGCAGAAATTGAAGAGGATATTCGATCGATCGATTACTACCATGCCCAAGGAGGCGGTGCTCTTATATTCCCTGAAACTAATGAATTCCTAGATGAAGCTACTATCAAAGGAAAGCTGGCCACATTAGCAAAGGGAGTCCAGTCAGGGAAGGTTTCAAAAGAATACTTGGCAGACGTAGTAGCGAAATCTGAAGCGGTGACAGGATTTAGTAATAGCGATGTCCAAAAGCGAACTATTTGAAGAAAACCCCCTCCTATCATCCCCCCTAAGGCAAACTATTGGGGTGTTAGGAGGCACGGGGCCAGAAGGTAGAGGGATAGCAGTTCGATTTGCTTCTGTGGGGTTATCTGTAGTCATCGGGTCTAGGAGGAAAGATAAGGGAAGGGATGCAGCAGCGAGACTCTTATCCATTCTTCCAGAGAGCGACATACTTGGAACCGATAATTCGGATATGATTCAACGATGTGACATCGTGTTTTTAACTGTTCCCTTTAGTGCGCAGCAACAGATGCTGCAAGCGTTTGCAGGGGCACTCGCTGGCAAGGTGGTCGTCTGTACTTCTGTTCCTATCCATTTCACCAATACGGGCATTGAGTTGTTATTAGTGCATGAAGGAGGATCAGCTTTACAGGCTAAAGCTGACTTGCCTCTCGCCTCGGTAGTTGGTGCCTTCCAGAACATTGGGGCTGCTGATTTGCGGAAGATAGATCAACCACTTAATGCCGATGTTATAGTTGCATCGGACTGCGAGGGTGCTAAACGGAAAATAATGGCCTTGTGTTCCTTGGTGCCTGGATTAGGGGCAGTGGATGGCGGGGACTTGGGGTCCACTCCGTATGTAGAGGCGCTAACTGTCTTACTGCTGAGGATAAACAAGAACTACCCAGACAAGCACGCTACGGTTAAAATCACGGGTATTGTTTCTTAGAAGCGATTAAGCAATTTGACCTATAACAAAAATTCCATCTGTCCACTCTGGCTCAGCTTCTAGATGATCCATCAATGCCATGAAAGTCTGGTGTTGGCTTGGGCTTTCAGAGTTAGCGACATACGCTTCTTGGCTTTCAAAAACTGCCACGCCGATCCATATATCGGTTGAATCTGGTTTCATTATGAACCACGCCACCATTCCAAGCGGTGTCGATTGATCTTCATTAAACACCTTAAGCAATGCCTCTTCGTGGTTTGGTTTGATCCTGAGATTGAATATAGTGCCGTACATTTCTCGCCTCCTGAAGATTTTGGGTAAAATTAAGTGCTACTATTACAACTGTATAGGACCTCTGTCAACTCGAAGACGTTCTGATGTAAGGATATTTTCTAGTTGAGCAACTGTTGCTGGAATATCTCCCTCTATATTTATGAGCTTATGAGTGAAAATAGAAGACTGTTGTATTTCTGATAAAACATGACTTAGACGTTCTTCTATAGCATCTGAAGCCTCAGTTGCTCTTTGGGTTAGTCTTTTTCTAAGTATTTCTTCACTAGGAGGCAGTAGCATGATAAACGTACCATTGGGCACTAATTGCTTCAAAGTGTTTGCACCCTGAACATCTGCTTTTACTATTATGTCTTGCTGGTTATCCAACGCCGCGATAAGTGGTCTACGGGGCATCCCGTATTGATTTCCATACACTGTGGCAGATTCAATAAATTCTCCGTCAGTTAGCATGCGAGAGAACTCAGTTTTTGTAACGAAAATATAATCGGTTCCATCAATTTCGTTTGGGCGTTTCGCACGAGTGGTGCAGGTAATGGCGAAATGATAAGGGCGTGCAAGATATTTCATGTGTGAAAAAATTGCGTCTTTACCAACCCCGGATGGCCCCGATATTACCACAAATAGAGATTGATTCGTCTGAAGTTTGCTTAGAATATTATCAACGTTCATTTGAGTCTAGAACTCCGGGAGCAATTATATTTAAATCTTCCCAGAATCCTGGATAGGATATCTTCGTGGAATCTGGGTGTGCGATTTCGGTTTCACCTTCAGCAAGCATACCAGCTATGCCTAGAGTCATTGCCAGTCGGTGATCTCCGTGACTAGAGGTTGTTGCACCTTGTAATGATGTAACACCGGAGATGATCATACCGTCTGAAGTTTCTTGAATGTTAGCGCCCATGCGTCGAAGCTCACTTGTTGTTGTAGCAATTCTATCTGTTTCTTTGACTCGTAAAGAACTTGCATCCCTGATGATGGTTTGCCCTTTAGCAAAACATGCGGCTAAGGCAAGAACAGGTAATTCGTCAATAAGAAGTGGTATCAGTGCTCCTTCAATGACTGCCGAGGAGAGTGAGCTAGAGCTGGCAGTAAGATCTGCGATGGGCTCGCCGCTTTGATTCGCTCGATTTGTAATTTTAATAGATCCCCCCATTTGCTCTATCACTTCCAGAAATCCAGTTCGCGAGGGATTGATATTCACATTGCGAACTGTCACTTCAGAATCAGGGTGACACAGCCCTAGAACTAGCCAAAAACTTGCCGAGCTTATATCACCAGGTACAGTCATATCAGTAGCCCGTATAGGGCCGGGTTGAATAATTAGTTGAAGCTTATCTGAAGTGATTTGTGCTCCCATTGCAGTTAACATTCGTTCCGAGTGATCCCGTGAGATATGTGGCTGGTTAATAGTGATGGGCCCTTTTGAAAAAAGCCCTGCTAATAGTAAGCTGGATTTGAGTTGCGCACTTGCCTCAGGCATAGTGCACTGCCCCCCTGTTAGGAATTTTCCGTTGATTGATATAGGTGCAAGCGAGCGATCTCCTCGTGCCCATATATCTGCCCCCAGTTCTCGCAGAGCGTGAATTTCTCTGGTCATTGGTCGGGATCGCAAGGAATGATCACCAGTTAGAACAGAGTTGATTTCATTAGCTGCGAGCAATCCCATCAAGAAACGCATCGTGGTGCCACTGTTACCAGCATTGAGAACATTAGTTGGTTCAGTAAGTCCATTTTCACCTACCCCGGTAATTTGTAGAGTTCTAGCGTACTTATTGGTTGCTCGGTTTGAACGCAGTGTGACTATTTTGGCCCCAAGTTGCCTCATACATCTGACAGTCGACAAACAGTCAGCAGAGGCAGAGAAATTTTGAATTATGGAAGTACCAGTTGAAACAGAGCTAAAAATAACTGCGCGATGAGAGATGCTTTTAGCTGAAGGAGCATCGATGCATCCCTGTATTTTCTTGGGTTTCTTAATCGTTAAGGTCATCTTCTGAGCCATCCTTTTCGCTTCTGCACGGGCTTGTCAGGGCGAGTACTCTTTTCTGCGAATGGGTCGAGGTCATCGAGCTTTCGGACAACCCACTCTCCAGCAAGGCTTCTCGCTAGGGACTCAGCCGTAGATGGGAGCTCTATAAGCGGATTCTCTTGAGCATCTGCTCCTGTCATCCAGTTGAGGCGTTTTTCCCACACGTCACGAAACATGGTCTGAATCGCTTTATCGTTAGCCTCATCTGGGATCTCATCTAATAATTCCTGAATACTATTCAATTCCGTTACTAGCTCGCCAATCCAATGGCTGATTGCTGTTCGGTTAGTAACAAAGATGTCATGGTTCATTATTGGATCGCCTAATGCAAGTCGGCTAACATCACGGAATCCGGATGAAGCTAATTTACTCAGCTCAGACCAACTAGGGCTCTTGGAGGTCGCTTGTACAAGCGCTGCTGATATAGCGATTGGCAAATGACTTATACCTGCTACGTATCCATCATGCTCTCCGGGGTCGATAAAATATGGATGGGCCCCGATGGCTTTGGTCAACCCTTCAACTGCGTCAACTGATAGGGCATCAGCATTCTTGTTGGGAGTGAGGCAGTATACCGCGTTTTGGAACAATGTAGCCTCTGCTGCATCTGGACCTGCATCGGTCTTGCCAGCCATTGGATGTCCTCCAACGAATGGAACTGATCGCGGTAATATTTCCTCTGCCCACTGCATCACTGCCGTTTTAGTGCTTGCTGTATCTGTGATTATAGTGCCCGGTTTGAGATGCGGAGCTATTTCCCGGAACACCGCTTGAATGGCCATAACAGGAGTTGCTAGAATAACCATATGGGGATTTTCCACAGCTGCTGGTAGATAGCGTTCCACTTTGTCCACTGCACCACGTTTTTTAGATCGAACAGCTGTTGGCCGGTGAACTTCGTGTCCAATAATCGTGATGTCTTTAAGTTGGCTGTTCTTGATGGCTAATCCCATCGATGTACCGATTAGGCCTAGACCTATGATGGCTATTGTTGGCATTGTCGCCTCCAGTAGTGCTCAGACGAGCGCGAATTCATGGTTTGCTTCTAATCCTATCATTTCATTCTAATCCTATCATTCTAACAAAGAAAAATAGCGGGGGGTAAAGCAAGGATGAAAAAATAGGTATTCCAATAAAGTTCAACACAAATAGACCCATTAAAGCGATCGGTCCATAGCGGTCTACTTTGTCTAATACAGGCAGGGCACTGCTGGGTGATATTCCCAGGACAAATCGAAATCCATCGAGAGGCGGTATCGGGAGCATATTGAAAATGCCAAGGGCAACATTTATCCAAATCACCCAGACCAGAAAATCAAAGGACATGGAAGGGTTTGATATTATAGCTAAACGAATCGGTAACCCTAACAGAAATGCCAGAAGTATGTTTGAGCAAGGCCCTGCTAATGCTACAAGGCTTGAACTATGCCGCCCACCAGAGAGATTGAATTCGTTGACTGGGGTAGGTTTGCCCCATCCGAAACCTACTAACAGAATCATGATACTGCCCATTGGATCTAAATGGCGCAATGGATTCAAGGTAAGTCTGCCGTGATGCTTCGCAGTCTTGTCCCCTAGCATAAAGGCGCTTGCAGCGTGGCTTCCTTCGTGAATGGTAATTCCAATTACAAGGCCGGTGATTGCGCTAAGTAGATGGATAAACCAGGCTAATGGATCATACTGTAGTAAATCTAGCCCACTGAGCAACATACAATTATACCTTCGTTTTTACGGCGATCTGATTGCGTTTGATGAATCTACGGGGAGCTATAGCATAACACTTGATGAGGTTTGTAGTTACGCGAGAAAACACTCATTTATAGGAGTGCATGATAAGGCCTTTGTGCTATAATCCGGTCGTACCAAAAGACAATTGCTTCGTCTAACTTTTAATCAGGGTTCTTCTAGAAGCGGTACCTGATGTCCGCCAATATAGGTGTGTTCTTCTAGGGATATCTCGATTCTTAACATAAGCTGGCAAGGCGACTCTTGGTGAATTACATCAACTAAGGGAGTGAAGGGATGCCCCCATTTGAAGAGCTCAAAGTGTTTTCCGGGACTGCTCATCCCAAGTTAGCTCAGGCGGTTTGCGATTACCTTAATGTTCCATTAGGTAAGGCCAATGTGTTCAAGTTCCGCAATGATAATACGTTCGTTCAGTATGAGGAGAACATTCGTGAGCGCGATGTATTCATAATACAGCCTTTCTCAGTTCCCGTGAACGATCGGATAATGGAACTGCTGATTATGATTGATGCAGCGAAAAGGGCATCAGCTGGTAGAATAACTGCCGTTATCCCGTATTATGCCTACGGCAGGACTGATAAAAAAGATCAGCCTCGTGTTCCGATAACAGGACGCCTTATCGCCGACTTGCTCTCGGTAGCTGGTGCTAATCGTGTCTTGACCTTGGACCTTCACGCTGGCCAAATACAGGGTTTTTTCAATGTTCCGGTGGATGAACTGAGTGCACTTGGTATGCTTTCAGCATATTTTCAACGGTTATCACTTAAAGATGCTGTTGTGGCGGCGGTGGACATTGGCATAACGAAAAGGGCTAGAAACCTTGCCTCTGAACTAGGGGTGCCCTTGGCTATAGTAGAAAAGAGGAGGATTGGGAATGAAGAGGGGGTGGAGAGTATGAATGTCATTGGGGACGTTGCTGGCCGTACGGTTATAGCGTTCGATGATGAGATCGACACTGCTGGATCACTTATGGCGGCGATTAATACACTTCAAGAGGCTGGAGCTACTGAGGCATATGCATGTTGCACCCACGCGGTTTTTACGGACCCAGCTATTACAAGAATAGGATCGAATGAATTCTTGAAGAAGGTTATCATTACCGACACTCTTCCTTTGGCGGAGTTCCAACAACACCCCAAAATTGAGTCCCTGTCTGTTGCTCCATGGCTGGGCGAAGCAATTCAGCGAATACATAAAGGATTGTCAGTTGGAGCTATGTTTGAGTGAGGCATAATGCTGAAGAAGATTTTTAGTATTCTTGGAGAATCCAACGAAAAAGCAATAGCTCGTTTGATGCCCCAAGTGAATGGCATTAACGCTTCTGAAGATGCGTTCAAGGGCATTCACATTCAGGAACTTCGTTCTATAAGCGCTACCCTTAAGGGACGAGCCATACAAGGGGACCCCTTGGACTCATTGTTATCTGAGGCGTTTGCTTTGGTTCGGGAAACTGCTCAGAGGGCATTGAAACAGCGGCATTTTGATGCCCAGTTGATGGGTGGTTTGGTTCTGGATCGCGGTGCTATTGCTGAAATGAAAACGGGTGAAGGCAAGACCCTGGTCGCTACTTTGGCTGCATACCTCAATTCCTTGTCGGGAAAAGGCGTTCATATAGTTACCGTGAACGATTATCTTGCCAGACGTGATGCGGAATGGATGGGGCGGGTTTATACATCGCTTGGGTTGACGGTGGGGTGTATTCAGCATGATGCTTCATATTTGATTAGTCCTTCAGATGAAGGCGGACCCGAAGTAGGGGCATTGAAGGTCGAAGAGGTTAGCCGTCGAGAGGCATATTTAGCAGATATCACGTATGGCACTAATAACGAATTTGGATTTGATTATCTGCGAGATAATATGGTTGTGGATGCTAAAGATCGAGTGCAAAGGCAATTGCATTTTGCGATTGTCGACGAAGTTGATAACATCTTGATCGATGAGGCTCGTACACCTTTGATTATTAGTGGTGTTGCACAAGATTCCACTGAAATGAACCGTACTTTTGTCCGTATAGCTGGGCGTATGGTGGATGGTGAAGGCATAGATTTCATTGTCGATGAAAAGAATAGATCTATCAGCCTTACTGAAGACGGTGCCCATAAAATCGAAAGCTTTTTGAACATAGAGAACCTTTATGATCCTGCAAATTATGTTATGAGTCATTACGCCGAGAATGCAATCCGGGCAGCGATCATCTATCAGAAAGACCGTGATTACGTGGTTCGAGATGGGCAGGTACTCATAGTCGATGAGTTTACGGGGCGATTGATGGAAGGGCGTCGCTATGGAGACGGGTTGCATCAGGCGATTGAAGCTAAAGAGGGCGTCAAAATCCAGCCTGAAAGCATAACATATGCGACGATAACACTACAGAACTACTTTCGTATGTATGAAAAGCTTTCAGGAATGACAGGGACTGCTGCTACTGAAGCTGAGGAATTTCTGAAGATTTACGATTTAGAGGTAATATCTATACCGACAAACAAACCAATGCTGAGACAGGATTTCCCTGATCTGATTTTCAAAACAGAGCAAGCAAAGGTACGAGCGGTGGTGAATGATGTGGTTGATGCAACTGTATTGGGGCGACCAGTTTTGGTTGGAACAGCCTCTATCGAGAAATCTGAGGAGATTAGTTCGGCTTTGACCAAGAGGGGCATCAACCATAATGTACTGAATGCAAAAAACCACCAGCGAGAAGCACTGATCATAGCAGAAGCAGGTGAACCTGGAGCAGTGACTGTTGCTACTAATATGGCGGGAAGGGGTACCGACATTAATTTGGGAGGTGACCCGGCTTCTCAAGATGGCATCGATTGGCAGGGGAAGCATGACCAAATTGTTGCCTTGGGGGGGTTGCATGTTATAGGGACGGAACGCCATGAGGCAAGGAGAATTGACAATCAATTGAGAGGCCGAAGTGGCCGGCAAGGAGACCCTGGAAGTACGCGGTTCTATATTTCTGTGGCTGATGATTTAATGCGCCGGTTCGGTGGGGATAGAATTAAGAGTGTTTTAGAATGGGCTGGGCTTGATGAAGACGAACCAATTGAGAGTAAACTTGTCACCAAGCAGATTGAGAATGCACAAATAAAAGTAGAAGGGCATAATTTTGACCTTCGTAAACATTTGGTTGAGTACGATGACGTTGTAAATAAGCAAAGATCCCTGGTATATGGTGACCGTGCTGCTATACTGCACGATGTCGATTTAACTGGTCGATATCAGGCTCAATTTCAAGATGAATTGCAAACGATAACACTTCGCCTGTTGGCATCTGGTCAGCCTGACGAATGGGACCTAAGCGCATTGACTGAAGAGGTCAATACGCTTTTACCAGGGTCACGGAAGCTTGCATTAGCCGATATCAACTCCTTTAATGATCGTGAGAACGTTGAAAATGCCCTGGTAAATCATGCAGATAGTACGGTGCAGTTCTTGAATGAACAAGTTGGTGATGAGACCTTTAATGATGTTGTGAGGCAACTAGCGCTAAGAGCCTTGGACACTAATTGGATCCAGCACCTCACGAGTCTTGAGAGCCTTCGAATGGGGATAGGACTTCATGCTTATGGGCAAAGAGACCCATTGGTGATGTTTAAAAAAGAAAGCCACGAGATGTTTGAAAGCTTGTTAGAGCGGATTCAGTACGAGACCGTACGAGCGATACCCCAATTTTCGGAGACCATAGTTAGTAATGTTTCTTCTCATCGCTCAAATGGATCACTATTGGGGAGGACCACTCCTGTACAGCGCAATATAGAAGGGGCAGCTGGAGGGCAACAGGGTGGACGCGTAGGCAGGAATGATCAGTGCCCTTGTGGCTCTGGCAAGAAATATAAAAGGTGCCATGGCAGTTGAATAATAGCCGAATAAACCTGAAGTGAGATTTGTGATCGGTAATGACTTCGAACGGCGAAACCAACCAATTTGATACGGTTCGTGTATTCGTAAATGTTCCGCAGCAGGAACGGGAGGTCCTCCGTCAACTAAGAAGTGCTCTTAGGAGTGGAGAAGATACAGGCAGCTCCCTGCTGATGGCAGCAGCTAAATGGTCGCTGTCAGAAGAGATAATCGAGGATCACCACCACCGCTATATACTAGCGGGGGAGGCTTTTGATTTGTTATCCCTAATGAACCGACTTGCAGGGGACTGTGAAGATATAATACCTCGTGAAAATTTAGCAGATGCGGTATTTGTTGATGAATATGCGCTTATTATGTTGAGCGAGACTTTACGTATGGACTTAGGCTCTGTCAAATACAATCAATATCTCAATTATTTCTATGGAATTCTTCTAGAAGAGATATTGATTTTCGCAACTGAAGATGAAGTCAAAAAAATGTACTCCTCAAATGGGTTTCGCAATGTTGCTAAAGAAACGGATATCGCTTTGATTCGATTGTATGGAGCCAACGAGCGCACCTTACTGGATCGATACTGTGCTGAGACAGGGCAAGGACCAATAAAGAGAGATATGACCGTTACCCAGAAAAAAGAGTTCACATACTGGCTGTTCAAATATCGGATGCGCTCAGCGGAGCCTGCGAAAGCAGCCAGTGATGTCTCCAAAGCATTAACTTATATTCAGATAGCGCGTAATAAATCCGCCTATCCATCGCTTATGGACGTGATCGGTTAACCTGTCTGAATTTATGTGTGCTTGTTTTTACTGCTTTTGACATTGGTGGGATGCTGCAAATTCCCAGAGAGTCCGATAGAACTGAGCAGTTTCTGAATAGAAGCCCAGGTGCAGAGTTGAATCTACCTGTTACCCCTGGGCTTTAACAATGTCGCTTGGTCATAATTGGATGTTACTTACTCAACTGCTACTGCAGCCCCAGCTGCACTTAACGTTGCTAGCATGGCATCAGCGTCTTCTCTGCTTATCGACTCGCTGACAGTTGCGGGAGCACTTTCCACTAGCTCTTTAGCTTCCTTTAGTCCTAGGCTTGTCACTTCCCGGACTGCCTTAATGACATTGATCTTATTTTCCCCGATCTCTTTCAACACAACGTTGAATTCGGTCTTTTCATCAGCTGCGTCTGAATCATCCGCTCCTGCAGCAGCTGCAGGTGCTGCAACTGCTACTGGTGCTGCAGCACTCACGCCGAACTCCTCTTCCAATGCCTTTACTAGGTCTGCTAGGTCGATAACGGAAAGCCCCTTTATTGCTTCTATGATCTCTTCTTTGCTACTCATCGTATTTCCTCCTGTGAAATTTTGAGACACTACAAGGTATCTGGTCAGACATTGATTTGCTTGACCGCTGTCTTATGATTGGCTAAGCTGCGACACCCTCCCCTGAAGTACCATAGCTAATCCACGCATAGGTCCACTCAGTACATTCACCAAGTTGTTAACTGGCGCTTTCATTTGCATTAACAACTGAGAAAGCAGCTCCTCCTTGGGAGGGATAGTCGCCAATTTAGACACTTCATCTGAAGTAAGTATCCTGTTTCCGAGTA
>Ga0114999_10003623_pt1 | contig 19220 bp, 17 predicted proteins | sample ArcticOcean_MG_C_3_FD_89820 | JGI IMG/M metagenome (GOLD analysis project Ga0114999, IMG submission 89820) | Marine microbial communities from western Arctic Ocean - ArcticOcean_MG_CB8_126 | ecosystem: Environmental > Aquatic > Marine > Oceanic | place: Arctic Ocean: Canada Basin | collected...
CGATACGTGCGTGCGTGCTTGGCGGAGGCTCAGTACCGTCGACAATCCAGCTTTCGAGGTTTGCAAGTGCGGCGCGATGGAGCGGCGAGTAGTCGACCACGTTGTAGTCGTACATTCCCTGGCCGCCCTCAGTAGACATTGATCTCCCCTGCGGGATCGCGCCTGCTCCGTGCTGTGTGCCAGTGAAGTGGTACATGCGGGTGTTTGGATCGAGGTCGACGTCTTGCTTGCCGGCGGGGTCGGTGGTCATCAGCGAGCAGTCGCCTCGCCAGTATTCCGCAGAGCTGTTGGTGTATATGGTTTTCGGGACAGCGTTCAGGTCGTTTAGCCGTTTGAGTATTCCGTCGGACTGCTGTGTGAGCGGGTCGACTAATTCCTGATCGGCGAACGGGTAGAGGTGACCGAAACTCGGGTAGGACTGGTTGGACGGTTGGGCATAGCGATGGTTGAACGATCCCATGCGTGCTCCGGCGACGTGGGGAAGCAGCCCATCGAAAACTTTCCTTCCTTGCTCGTCGACGTTCAGAGCCAAATGCAGGAATTCTCGAAGCATTCTGCCGGTTTGCGAGCTGCCGTAGCCGATAGCGCGTTCGAAGCTGGTGATGCCGGGAAAAAGGTCTGCTGAGTCATATTTTAGGAACGATGCGGCATCTCTGAGTGCGAGGTGCCCGGCTCCGGAGACGGGAGCGTCCTTGGAGGTGTAGACGACCTGGTAGAACTTCCCGGGTATGAATCCGCCTTCGAGATAGATGTGCTCGTCGCTTGGTACTACGCCGTCGGGTGTTTCTTTAGCGAATTTCCAGCTCGAACGAGGGAGTGCTACGTCTTGACCGTCTTCGGAGTCTTTGACGTACAGGACATCTGCCTGGGAGTTATCGTTGGCCGCTCTCAGCGGGCGGTGTACTCGGTCGGCTAGTAGCCAGGTTGATAGTTGTTGATTTGGCCTGATTTCGACGACGTTTTGCCCGGGATTCGATTCGTTTGAGAGGTCTGCCAGCGGGGGAGTGAGCCCCATCAAAATGTCGTCGGCGTAGACGTCCCATTGCCATCCGATGGCAGCGACCGAGAGTCCGCGTTCGAAGAGGAAACCGTCGCCCGGAGAAGGGCTGGCTGAGGGGTCTTCACTGGTGCGGTTGTACGTTCCGATTACCCCTCGTCGACCTCGGTTTGGTAGTTCGATCAGCAGTCCGTGAGATCCCTTGTTTGGATCGACTGGGGTCACCAGCGAGAAATCGGCTGTGAACCGCACCCTACCTTCGTTGTCCCGGGGGGCGTACTCGAGATCGGCGATGTCTCGATTTGCCTCGGCTGTCGGATCGACCGCAAATGTCAGCAGGGCGTCGATTTGCTCGTAGGCTCCCGTGTCGCCAAATTCCTGGCCTCCGGCATATGGGAAGCGGCGGGTCAGACTGAAATCGACGACGGCCATTGGGTATCTCCTGGATCGCCAGTTGTTGGCGAGGTGGATGTTGTGGTTTGGGAGCTGGGTTCTGCTGTTGGGTGCAGTGACTTTGAATCGCTCCGCAGTCTAACGCCTGAACTCTGCTGTGGGACACTCGGGGGCGGTTATTAAATCTCGACGAAGAGAAAAACCGGGAGATGGCGATTCGACGGTTTTGTTACGCCCCACCGTTTCGCTTGAGGTCATCGATTCTTTCTCGCTGCTCGGGTGAGAGGTCGGCAAACGGTTCGCCCCGTTTTCGGAGCCCGCCGGTGAAGTTTGGTTTTCGCTTTTCGACGAACGCTGCTCGACCCTCTTCGCCATCTGTGGTCATGCCGATCAGCAACTGGTTCATGAGGGTTTGGACTCGCCATGCTTCGTCGGTTGGCATGTCGCCGAATCGGATTACGAGTTCTTTCATCATTCGAGTGGCGGCCGGGGGTTGTGCTGCGATCGATTCGGCAATCTTTTGGGATCGTGACATCAGTTCGGCGTGTGGGACTACTTCGTTCACGAGGCCTATTCGTAACGCTTCGGCAGCGTCGAAAGGTTCGTCGGTCAACAGGATTTTCATTGCATCGGCGTAGTTGATTTGTCGGGTGAGCAGCGTTGCACCGGGGCCGCCGCCGACCCAGCCGTTGGAGAGTAGTGCGAACTTGAACCTGGCGTTTTCTGCTGAGGCGATGCGGATATCGGCTGTCGACAGCAGGGTGTAGAAACCGGCACCGGCTGCCCAGCCGTTAACTGCGGCGATGACGGGTTTGTAAATGCGTGGGAAGTGGTCGCCCATGAGGCCGTGGACGCCAAGTTTTTGACCGTTGTTAGTACCAGAAGGAGGCCAGAACACTTTTTCGGCCTGCACACGTTCATGCTCTTCTGGTGTGACTCCGGGCTGTGGCTCCAGATTGTGTCCGGCGCAGAAGTGCCGATCGCCGGCGCCGGTCAGGATGGTCACCCGCATGTCGTGATCGTCCCAGATCTCACGCCATGTAGCATCGAGTTGATCCGATGTCTCGCGATCCATGATGTTGGCTTTTTTCGGGTTGTTGAGCGTTATGTACGCAATGTGATCTTGTTTTTCGAACTTGATCGGCATTTTGAATCTCTGGACTGGGGCTTTTTGGGTCGGTTGGGCTTGCTTTGGCGAACAATACCAGTCGAGTCCTATTCTGGGAGATTGTTCCCGTAATTTTGGAGTTGGTGACGAGATTGCAGTTAGCTGTCGCTGTCAGGGTCGCGCGCATGTGGAGGCCTGAGATTGCGACGAACGCGACAGCGGCGAGCAAGGTTTGCTCGCCGCTGTTTGAGTTAGGTTCTGGCGTTATCGGCCGACTACAGAATACGCACTGTTACGGTGTCGCCGTCGACTTCGATCTGGTCTCCGTCTTTGATCACCGCGGTTGCCATGCTAACTCCGACTGCAGCTGGTATTCCGTATTCACGGGCTACGATGGAGCAGTGATTGAGTGCACCTCCGGTATCGGTGACGATTGTTCCGGCGATTGCGAACAACGGGGTCCATGGTGGCGATGTTGTTGATGTGACAAGGATGTCGCCCTTGTTGAGCCTGCCTGCGTCGGCAAGACGGATGATCACCGGGGCGGATCCGGTCACTTTTCCAGCAGATCCCGCGGTGCCTACAAGTATTCCCGACTCAACGTCGGATTCTGGTACAGGGTCCCAGCGCGCTGACCAGCGGGTTTGGTGGCGGGGGGCCGTAGTTCATTCCCAGCCAGGGTGGAGCTGGGGTGTTGGCCCATTTCTCCATATCAGCTTGTTGCTCGGTCACAACCGACTTGAAATCGCCGCTGAAGCCGAACTTAGCCGATTCGATAATCACGTCGCCGGTGAGTATAAAGACATCATCGCGTGTGAGAATGGCGCCTGCTTCCGCCAGCCTGTTTCCGAATTCTAGAAATACCTGTCGAACCTGGTGGTTGCCCTGCTGGTCGATCCACCAGTTGTGATCTTCGTTGATTCGCTGTCCCGCCTGTCCGGCTGCGAGCATTCCGCCGAACTGCTGTTTGACCGGTTCGGGGTAGCCCGAGATCAGTTCCTGCGCTTCCGCTACGAGTCGTTCTCGTTCGGCCACAAGCTCGGTCCACTTGTCTCGCGGATTTTCGTTGCTGCCCTTCAGATACGCCTTGAGGTTGTCGATGAGAATCGACGGATCCTCGACCCAGCTGGGATCGCCGAGTTCGATCACGGTGTCGGATCGGTTGCCCCATTTTTGGAGGTACTTTTTGATCTCATCGGTAAATGACTTGCCTGCGTCGCTGGCTTCGAGGGCCGTGATCACACCGGCTGAGGTTGTGTTGTTAAGGATCGACTTGAGCTCTTCAGATCCGGCTGCAATCCTGCTGAGCGTCCAGAGATCGTCGCCCGATCGTAGGCTGTTGTTGTCGCTGCCCTGCATGAGCTTGTAGGCGTCCATTTGCGTGGTGCCTTCGACAAGATCCGTGTACAGGTCGAGGAACAGGCTGGGTGCGACGAGCGCGGAGAGCATCACTTCGAAATGGATCATCCAAAGACGCTTGAAGGTTTCCAAGGACCAGTCGAGGTGTGCGAGCAGCTCTTCGGTCGATGCTGCCGTGAGGTCGAATGCGTTCCACGTATCGTGGTAACCACGTAGCTCGGGTAGCCCTTCGCTGTCCCAACGGCCAGCGAAGGGCGGAATTGCGGTCTTCATCGCTTCTTCAGCCTGGTGCCATGCCTCTTCCATCTGCTCGGGTGGAACGACCGGGATTATTGTGTTGAAGTAGTAGGTATTGATTCTGCGGATCAGCATTTTGACGGGCTGTTTAACCGTAGCGAATCCAGCGATTATTCCGTCGCCACCGTGACCCGCTACAAGCCATACGGTGAGAGGAGTTATCGGGTTCGGCGCGTGCATCCTATCCTGCATTAGCGGCAGGTGGGAGTCGCCGGGTTCGTCCCAGGGAACTGGAAAATTATCCGGGATCGGGACCACCGTCGGTTCTGGGTGATGGGCTGACATTTGTGTTTCTCCTTGTATATGCATTCTGGGTAAATGCGTTTTGGACTATCTGTTTGGGATGGCTAGTTCATCCACGATTGTTTCGCTACTTGAGGGTTGTTATTGGCCTGCATTGGAGCAGGTAGAGCTGGGAGTCTTGGATGGCGAGTTCGACATCGACTGGCCAGCCGTTGTGGTTTTCAAGATTGACTACGAGTTCGGCTATTTCGGTTGCCTGTTCTTCGGTTAGAACTGCCATGCCCTGCATGATTCTCGGGACCGGTTTTTCTTCGGTTCCGTTTTCGGTGCGAACGGTCATGCTTTCTTTTGCGCCGATACTTACGGCTTGTTTTGAGAGATTGTTTCGGTCGATGATGATGGTGTCGGGTGTGGTCAGTCCGCTTACGACAGCTTCGCCGAGGCCGTAGTTTGCATTTATTACAACTTCGTCACGTGCGCCGTTAATCGGGTTTGCTGAAAAGGCGACTGCTGAGACATCGGCGAATACGAGTTGCTGGACTACGACGCTCATGGCGGCTGAATCGATTTCGAGGCCGTTGTTTTTTCGGTACTCGATCGCCTGCTCGTTGCCGAGAATCGCTTGCACTTGATTACGGCTTCTACGACTGCTTCTGCGCCGATGACGTTAAGGAACGTGTCGTGCAGGCCGGCGAACGATTTGCCTATGCCGTCTTCATCGACAGCAGACGAGCGCACGGCTACCGGTACGTCTATAACGCTACAGAGTCGTTCGAGGGCGGTGTACGCCTGAATTATCTCTGCAGCGACGTCGGCTGGCATCTCGTTGCTGCCGCTGTCGGCCCATTTCTTGAATTCGTCGACCGAGAGGCTGAATCCAGGTGGGATGCGCCCTGTCGCTTGCTGCGAGCAAGGAATCCAACAGTAATTGCCGATGCATTGTTTGACATTGTAAATACTACGCCGGAAATTTACTACGCAATATCTGCAATGTCAATAGTTGTTATAGTCAACTATATTTGGCATACTCTGGGTTGAACGTATAAAGGGAAGGGTGATGATGGCAACGACGGGGAGAGTTACGGCTGTGCAGGCATGGGAGCGCTCGCTACATGCAGTATCTGGGCTTCTAGCTGAGTTAGACCGAGATATGCAAGATGACACTGGAATAACTGTCATCTGGTACGACGTGCTGCTTAATTTGCGGCATGCTCCGGATATGAGGCTAAGAATGCAGGCTCTATCGGATTCTCTGGTACTTACCCGCAGTGGTGCTACTCGCCTAATCGACCGTATTGAGAAGGCAGGGCTGGTTCGACGTGAGCCTGCGGCCGAAGATCGGCGCGGCTACTACGCTATCCTCACCGAGAAGGGGTTGGATGTTCTGACTCGGACGCAGAAATCGTACACCGCAGGCATCGCCCGGCATTTCGGCAAGCATTTGAATGCCGATGAACGGCAGACCGTGTTCACGATAATGAGCAAGTTTTTGCCGGAATCTTAGGTGGTCTGGTGCGCAGGTCGTTGGCTGAGTCGCTCGTCGTTGTTAGGTGGTCGTGATTCTGAATCTAGTTCAGAATGACAGCGAGGCTGAATACGAGCTTAGCCGTTCAGCTTGTTGGCGTTCAGGTAGTCCATGTTCATCTCGATTCCAAGGCCCGAGGCGTCGGGATCCAGGTGAAGTGCTCCGTTTGAGTTGTCGATCGGGGTCTGAATGAACTCGTTGTACTTGGTGAGGTCGGCGTTAGCGGTTTCGAGTTTGTAGAAGTTCGGGGTGGTCATCATGACGTGCGCTCCGGCGAGGACGTTGATGGGTCCGCTGGCGTCATGCGGTGAGACGGGGATGTAGTACGACTCGGCCTGTGTTGAGATTTTCTTTAGCTCCGTAATTCCGCCTGTCCATGTGACGTCGGGCATTACGAAATCTGCAAGTTCCTGTTCGAAAATCGGTACGAATTCCCAGCGCGTGTGGAGTCGTTCGCCAACCGAGATCGGCACGTTAATTTTGTCTCGGACCTGACTGAGTGCGTGGTAGCTTTCGACCGGGACGGGTTCTTCGAACCAGTCGATTCCACCCGCCTGTTCGAGAGAGTTGCAGAGTCGGATTGCGGTTGGGACGTTGAACCGGCCGTGGGCGTCGATGAGCAGTTCGATATCAGGGCCGGCGGCTTCTCTGACTTTTGCCGTGATTTCAGCGGCTACTCGTTCGCCAGCTTTGTCGAGGTTTCCGCTCAGATAGCCGTCGTTGGCCTTCGATTGCTCGCCGGTGTGCGGGAAGGGGTCGAACTTCATGGCCTGATGGCCGGAGTCGACGATTTTTCGCACTTCCTTCTCGATGCCGTCGGGCTTCGAGAAGTTGCCTTGATTGGGGTGTGTGTAGAGCAGAATTTCGTCACGAACTTTGCCGCCGAGTAGTTCGTAGATGGGGAGTCCGATGACTTTGCCACGGATGTCCCAGAGGGCGATGTCGATGCCGCTGACTACGTGGGTTGTTGCTCCCCGGGAGCCCATATAGGTGAACGACCTGAAGACTTTGTGCCAGATGTGTTCGATATGGGAGGGATCTTCGCCTATGAGGAGGTCGTTCAGCTGTTCGATGATTCCGGCGACGGAGCGGTTTGCGATCAGCGTGGTGGTGGTGATTTCACCCCAGCCGGTGATGCCTTCGTCGGTTTGAATTTCGATGAAGAAGTATTCGCCCCAGTATGTGCCTTCGACTTTGACGAGCCATGGATTGATAGACGTGATTTTCAAAGGCTTGGCCTTGTTTTCTTAGAGGTTGGTTTGGGTTGGCTGGGTTGGAGGAGCGTAAGTGATAGTGGCTGGCGGTCGTTGCAGTCGTGAGAGAGATACTGAAATAAATTCAGCATGACAGTGGGTTGGCGTGTTTATCCACACGCTGGCCCTCCCTCGGAGAGGGCCAGAGGCACTACGGCGCTTCGTTAGTTGATGGGATCGGTGATGTGGATCCACATTGGTTCGTTACCTATTGGTTGGGTTGCTAGGTGGGTTAGGTGGCCTGAGGATTCGATCTTGTAGGTGGCGAGATCGCCGTTGTCGAGTCCGCTTACGAGCATGAAGTTGCCGGTGGGATCGATGTTGAATGCGCGTGGTGTGCCGACCGTTTTTTGCTGCCCCAGTGATGTGAGTTCGCCTGAATCAGGATCGACTGAGTACATTGCGATGCTGTGGTGTCCTCGATTGGACGCGAAGAGGAATTCACCCGATGGACTGATGTGGAGTTGGGCGCAAGAGTTGTCGCCAGTCCAATCATCAGGGAGGGTCGAGAGGGTCTGGAACGCTTCGAGAGTGCCGTTTGCTGAGTCGAATTTGTAGGCGGTCACACTGCTGCCTTGTTCGTTATCGAAGTAGACGAATTTTCCACTTGGGTGATAGTCGTAATGACGAGGTCCATCGCCTTCGGGGGCTTCGATAACGGCCGGGCTGTTGGGTGTCATTGACCCAGTTGAAGCATCGAACTTGTACTGGTAAATAGCGTTCGACTCGCCGACATGCGGCAGGAATGCGAAGTTGTTTGAGCGATCGGTGTGTAGGCAGTGAGCTTTGTGGCGGGTGCCAATCCACTCTGTGGCGGGCTTGCCTAGCGCGCCTTCAGAATTGATTGGGTGAACAGCGAGGTGACCTGCTGCGTAGTAGGCGGAGAGCAGGTTGTTTCCGGTTGCGTCGACAGAGACGTAGCAGGGGTCGGATTCGAGACCGACCGTGCCTGTGGGTGTGAGGCTACCGGTCGATGAATTGACATCGAAGCTGACCATTTTCAGATCGACACGTAGTCCGGTGTAGGCGCGCTGGTTGTCGGGTGAAACGGCGAAAGGGGCGGGGCCACCGGGAACGGCGATGTCTTCCTGGTGGGTGAGACTTCCGCTGGCGGAATCGAGGTTGTAGATGGCGATTTTGTCGTCGTTCTGGAGGGTTATGTATACGCGTTGCATTGGACGGTCTTTCTCGGAGGTTTCCGGTGAGTTGGGGAGACTGTAGCAGGGATGTTTGACTGTCGGCACTTTTCCTCCTCTCCCTCGGGGAGAGGGGATATGGGGAGAGGAGCCGGATACATCAGTATTCGTCAGTATTAGCGGGCTTCAGCGGCGCTTTCTTTTTTCCATTGTTCGGGGACGGGCCCGGCGAATGGTGGGAGCTCGAAGCGTGGTGGTGATTCGACTACTCGGGGATCGTTTTGATCCCGGAGAATCTGCATGAGCTGGTCGTGCAGTTCCTGTCGGGTTTTTTGATATGTGGGATCGGCTGCGATATTGGTCATGTAGTCGGGGTCAGACCGCAGGTCGTAAAGCTCCTCCTGCGGGCGTTTGCCGAAGGCGAGATCGTACAGCGGTGCGACTTCCTCGTCGGCGCGATTGGAAATCATCCAGGATTTTGTCGGTCCTTTGTCGATATCGGGGTAGACGGCGTGGTAATCGGTGAGGAGATGGTCGGCGTCAGGGAGCGCCGTGGTCGGATCATCGAGGCCACCGGGGTCGCCAGCAGGCCATCTGTCGGGTTCGAAATTGTGGATGTAGAGGAAGTCTTTCCTCCGTATGGCGCGTGTTGGATATGGGAGACCTTCGTCGACCGTTGGGTCGAGCGCAGTGATGGCGACTCCGTTGTGCTTTTCGCGTCCGGTCACGACAAACGATCGTTCAGGCTCGATCTGTCCGCTGGCTTCCGATTCGAGCAGGGGAAGCAGGCTGTTGCCTGTAATTCCGTCAGGGAAGTCGACACCGGCTGCGTCGAGGAAAGTTGGAGCGAGGTCCATCAGGTTCACGAAATCGTCGACGGTGCGCCCAGACGTAATTTTTTCGGGCCACCTGACAGCCATCGAAACCTCAGTACCGAGCCCGTAGAGGTTGCACTTGGCGCGTGGGAAGCCGGGTATTCCGTGGTCGCCGGAGACGACGATCAGGGTGTTGTCGAGCTCGCCAGCAGCTTCGAGTTTTTCGATGATGACACCGAGCCCGGAATCTAAGGCCTGACATTCGCCCAGATAGTCGACGAAGTCTTCTCGCACTTCGTGGGTGTCTGGGAGGAACTCCGGCATGCGACCTTTCATATCGTCGGGATCGAGATTCCAGAGTTCTTTGCCAGAACCTTGCTGCCAGGTGCGGTGGGTGTTGGTTGGACCCCACCAGTAGCAGAACGGCGTGTCGTCGTCGGGTCGGGCGGCTAGGAAGCTGTCGAAGTTGTCGCCTGTTTCGTCGAGTAGCTCCTGCTTGGCATCTTCGATCGACTGGCCTTCGGGTCGTGTGGTGACCTCTTCTGAGAATTGGTTGAATCGCACTCCAGCAGACTCGAATGCCGTGCGGTCGCCTCCGTACGGTGCGTTGCGGCTGACACCGGGTGCCCAGACCTTGTAGGTGTAGCCGATGTGGTAGCCGGCTTCTTCGAGGACGAGCGGGTAGGTCGGAATCGTTTCGTCCCAGCGTGCGCCTTGCAGAATGGCGCCCATTCCGGTTTGCCAGAAGTAGCGTCCGGTGAGGATTGAGCTTCGGCAGGGTGTGCAGCTCGGTGCTGGGACGTGGGCGTTGAGGAATATCGTTCCTTCGTCTGCGATTCGATCGAAGTTTGGCGTTTCGATGAGTTCGTGGATCGTGGATTCGCCGGGTTGGTTGCGGTAGGCGCTGGCGTAGCGTCCCCAGTCATCGGCGAAGGCAAAAACGATATTTGGGCGCAAGTGTGTGGGCTCCGAGGTGAGAATGTTCCTGAGCGGACCCTTCAACCCATTCGATAAAACTCAGGGCAGGCGGTGCTCAGGATGATGTAGTGGTCGACACGCTTTAGATCTCGTAACGTTTTAGCAGGTTTTTGGCGATTATGAGGCGTTGGATTTCGTTTGTGCCTTCGCCGATGATCATCAGCGGGGCGTCACGGTAGTAGCGTTCTATGGGGGAGTCTTTCATGAAGCCGGCTCCGCCATGAATGCGCATGGCGTCGAGGGTTACTTCGGCACAGATTTCGCTTGCGTAGAGCTTCGCCATTCCTGCCTGTTCATCGACGCGTTCTCCGCGTTGTTTTCGTTCGGCGGCGTCGCGGGTCATGAGGCGGGCTGCGTGGATTTTGGTTGCCATGTTGGCGAGTATGTTCTGGATCGACTGTCGGCTTGAGATTGGTCTGCCGAAAGTCTCTCGTTGCTGGGCGTACTTGATGGCAGCCTCGAATGCTGCGTCCGCGACACCGACGGCTCTCGACGCCACGTTTATGCGGCCGGTTTCGAGAGCGTCCATCGCCTGATAGAAGCCCTGTCCTTCTTCTTCTCCGAGAACCTCGTCCGCTGAAATACGGTAGTCGTCGAAGATGAGTTCTGAGGTATCGACGCCGCGGTAGCCGAGCTTGTTGAAATCTTTGCCAGCGGTGAACCCGGGTCCTTTTTCGGCGATGAAGCCCGAGATGTCTTTGTGGGGCGGATCGGTGTTCACATCGGTCTTGGCGAGCAGCAGGAACACATCGCCGTTTCGACCGTTTGTTATGAACTGCTTGGTGCCGTTGATGACGTACTCTTCGCCGTCTCGAACTGCCCGTGTTTGCATGCCTGCGACATCGGTTCCACCGCCGGGTTCTGTCAAGGCGAGTCCACCTCGCTTTTTGCCAGACGCCAGATCGGGTAGCCAGCGTTGCTTTTGAGCATCAGACCCGAACTTTGCGAGTGCGAACGTGAGCATTGAGTGAGAGCCGATGGGACCGGTCAGCGACATCCAGCCCTTTGCGAGTTCTTCGAAAACCATCGAGAACGTCAGCACGTCGACACCGAGTCCGCCGTATTTTTCGGGCACGGTCATGCCGAACAGGCCCATCTCGGCCATCTGGTCGAATAGCTCTGTCGGATACGTGTCGTTTTCGTCGTGTTCGGCTGCCTGAGGCATGGCGTCTCGTTTCACGAAGTCACGTACTACCGACAGCAGTTGGGTTCGGACTTCGAGCATTTGTTCGGTGGTCATGCTGGGTTCCTACGTTTGTTGGGCCTGACGGGGCAGTGATTTGAAGTTAGAGGCTAGTCGCCAGATTCTATGTCCATAGCGTTAGCCAACGCCGCACCGGCCGGGCAGCAGGTGCCGTCGTGGCTGTGCGAGAACGAGTTTGAGGTGGCGTTTACGAATCGGACTAGCAGAAGCATTACTGGCACTTCGACCAGTACACCGACAACTGTTGCGAGTGCTGCGCCGGAGTTGAGTCCGAACAGTGAAATGGCAGCTGCTACGGCCAGTTCGAAGAAATTCGAAGCGCCAATAAGTGCGGCTGGGGCTGCGATGTCGTGGCTGAGTCCCCACATTTTAGCGACCGCGTATGCGATGCCGAAGACTATAAATGTTTGCAAAATGAGGGGTATTGCGATTAGGCCGATGTGCCCCGGATTGTCGAGGATCGTCCCGCCCTGGAATGAGAAGAGCAGAACGAGTGTGAGCAGTAGACCGATGATCGTTACTGGCCCGAGCTTCGGCAGGAATGTTTCTTCAAGCCACTCGTTTCCTTTTGTTTTGAGAGCCCATTTTCGCGTTGCGTATCCGGCTGCGAGCGGGATGACCACGTAGAGAACGACTGAGAGGAAGACGGTGTCGTACGGAACGGTGATGTCGCCGATTCCGAGTAGCAGAATGACGATTGGCGCGTATGCGAAGAGCAGTACGAGGTCGTTCACGGTTACTTGTACGAGGGTGTAGGCGGCGTTGCCTTTGGTGAGGTAGCTCCATACAAAGACCATTGCGGTGCATGGTGCGGCACCTAGAAGAATTGCACCCGCGACGTATTCGGATCCGAGGTCGCCGGCTATCCATGGTGCGAAGACGATCTTCAGGAAGAACCACGCTACGGCGAACATGGTGAACGGCTTGACCAGCCAGTTGATGATGAGGGTGAGTGCGAGTCCGCATGGTCGTTTGCGAACTTCTAATACGCTGGAGAAATCGATGCGCACCATCATCGGGTAGATCATAAACCAGATGAGGATGGCGACGGGGATCGATACCTGGCTTACGGTGAATTTGCTGAGCGTGTCGGGGAAGTCGGGCCATAGTTCACCGAGGCCGACGCCTGCGACGATGCAGAGGGCGACCCAGAGAGTGAGATATTTATCAAAGATTCCGAGTTGCAATGGTCGCGTGCGACTTTTTCTGTGCCATTGGCACTTTTTCTGAGATGTTGGTTTGTGGTGGTTGAGCTTCTGGGGGGGAAGTTTAACCGAGTGAAGATAGATTCGGCGGTGGCATTACGCTGTTGAGGGGAGATAGATCCTGAAAATGAATTCAGGATGACAGTAGACGGTAGTTGACTGTGGGCTGCGGTTAACGGCATTCACTTTTATTAAGTGAGGGCTGCGTCTCGCTCCAGGGATTCGGATTTGTTCATTGCTGGGTAGATTACGAAGGCTATGAACATTAAGACGATGCCGGTGGATGCTGTGATGAGCACTGCGGTTGCGGGGTCAAGGATGCTGGCGAGGGCTCCTATTCCGAGCTGGCCGAAGGGTCCTATTCCGATGAAAACTGCGATTGAACCGAGGGTACGTCCTCTCATTTTTGGAGAGGAGACGTAGATCATGATTGCGCTTTGCATGGTGGCGAAACCTGACATTCCGATTCCGCCGAAGAACAGGATTATCAGCGTTACCCAGTACGTTTCTGATTGAGAGAACAGCACGATACAGATCAGGAACAGGAGCGATCCCCACATGTAGATGCGTGTGTAGTGGCGTGGGCGGGCGAATATCACCACCAGCGAAGCGCCGAGAAGTGCCCCTGCGCCTTCGACGGATTGCAGGAGCCCGATTAGCACGTCACTTACGCCCAGCACCTGGCGCGCCACCACCGGCTGTTGGCTCATGTAAGTAAATCCGAACACGTTGAGTATCAGGGTTACTCCGAGGGTTCCGATCATCACCTGGCTGCGTCGGATGTACCGAATTCCTTCAAAAATCTGGGTCATGGTGCCGCCGAGAACTTCGTTTGATCGGGGTCGGCTGTACTTCATGGTGAGCGCAATTACGGCACCGATCGAGTAGAGAACGAATCCGAGCATGAATCCGCCCTGGGCGCCGATCGTGGCGAGGAACACGCCGCCAACAAATGGACCGATGATTCTGAAAAGCGAGTTTGTGGTTTGTTCGAGCGATATTGCTCGGCCGACCGATGCTCTTGGGACGACTTCACCGATCATTGTTCGACGAACGGGGAACTCGCTTGACAGAACGGCACCGATCAGGAAGCTGCCGAGAGCGAGGTGCCAGTACTCGATCATTTCGGATATTACGAGAGCGGCGAGAATTGCTGAGACGGTGGCCTGAATGATCAGCCCCCCGATCATTATGTATTTCCTGTTGAGTCGTTCTGCCACGGCACCGAGCCACATGCCGAAAAGCATCGGGAGGAATCGCAGGAAGAAGGTGACAGATACGAGGAATGGCGAGTCGGTCAGTTCAAGCGCCAGCAGTGCGACGACGAGCATTTCGAGCCACATCATCGTGCCGGTCATCCACCCGACCGACCACAGCCTGAGGAATTGACCGTTGCGAAGCAGTTTTTTATTTGGAGGTTGAGACGTCGATTGGTTCACGTTGGTCGACGTGCCGGAGGGTTGCAAGTGGGGTTCACGAGTCGGAGTTCGGGGGGCGGGAGACGCGTTCGGTCACTGGTTGATGATTCTGTAGGGAGAATGCTACTCGTTTGCGGCTGTTTTAACCGGTGAATCCCGGTGGGCGTAACTCAAGGTGTCCTGAGGGTCTGGACGTTCAGGCATTCTTTGAGTTCGTACACTTCGAAAGGTATGTGGTCGCCGACAAACTTAACGGGGTCGGTTTCGTACAGGCTCCTCCATTCGATGGGCTTTAGTACCGGGATATCGTTTTCATATCCGGTAACGAAACCTCTTCCGGCCTCTTTTTCGAAAGAAAAGGCATAGAGGAGCATTTCATTCGGTTTTAGCTCGACTGTCGGGGGCGCGAGAGACCAGAGAATGTTGCCTTTGAGTTCTCCTTTGCCGACGAATCATCGACCCCCTTCACACAGATCCCAGACATCGTTTCCAAACGACATGACAGCGTTGTCGAGATAGCCTTGCAGGCGGACATTCCAGAGCCTGTTGAGACTCCGACCGTGGGTACCGGGGTCGAAGTACCTTCGGGAACGACTGTAACTTTGATCGTCTGGAAAGTTGCGACAGGTTTGGGTGTGGCTGACGGAGTTGGTTCCTCAGCAGCGGGGGTTGAGCCGCAGGCAGTGAGTGCGAACAGCGCGACAACACCGATCGGCAAGAATCACCGATTTGCGATTGTTTTCATGTTATTCACCGGGATTAAGCCAAGACACGTACCCATATGATGCAACAACTGCTGCCCATGATCAATCACCAGATTAAGTGACGCAAGTTCTATTTTTGTCGTGGATTAAAGGTTATCGCCAGAGGGCTTGAATTGCGTCGGTGCAGGCGGCGATAGTTTCTTCGGCTGCGCCTGCCGCCATCGGGGTTGTGGTTACTTCGTAGCCGCCCTCTTCGAAGTTGTCGGCCATGGGCATGTAGCCGAGAGTGCCGTTGGTGTAGCCGCTGAATAGGGTTTGGGCTGCGGGAGATGCGGCTTTTACGGCGAGTCCGATTTCGCAGAACGCCTCGACAGGGATTCCAACCAGCGCGGCGGGTCCGATACGCATCGCCTGAACTCGCATTGCTATTGGTCCATCGACGGTTCGTTCGGCGTTGCCGAGGACAAAATTCGCACGCTTTGCGTTTGAGACCGTCAGCTTGATTTCATCTTCGGTTCCGGTCTGGCGGGTAACGTTGAGAGTTTCGACGACCTGATCGAACTGAGCCTGCGCATCTTTGATGGACGGGAAGTCTCCAACGGGGAGAGTGGCTGTGGTGTTTATGACGCGTAGAGTGTCGTCGGGTTCACCGGCTGCGTCGTCTTCGTACATGCCAAGGTCGGCACCAGACTGGACGACTTCGACGAGTCGCTCTTTTCGTGGGACAGGGTCGATTTCGAGTCGGACTTTCGCGGCTTCGAGCCCTAGTCGGTTTCCGAGCCATTCGGCGACTGCCACTTCGCCAATGAATCCGTGGGTGGGTCCGCAGTTTCCTGCTGCACCCTGGAGGAAAAGGCAGAGTCCTCCGGCGTACTGTTCGACCACTTTTCGTGCAGATCCGGGGTAGTCGGGTGACAGGAGCTTGTTTGCTGGGCCGAGAATTGTTGGGTGGCAGGCGTAGTTGAGTATCGTTGCGATCGCGTTTCCGTCGGTGTCGTTGATCGCAACAACGCCGACTTCTCGATCGACGGTTCCTTCCCAGTTTCGGCCGGTAAAGAGGGTGCCGTTATCAAGGGCTGGTCGACGGTTAACGTTGATTGAACTGGAGCCCTTGCCGACTCCGACGTGGGCTGGTTTCGCCGCCCATTTAGCGGTACTTACGGCTTCGGCGACACGCGATGGGAGCGAGTCCCAGTAGGGGGCGATGAGTTCCATGCCTTCATCTAGCCATGATCCGCGGTTCACCGGGCCGGAGTGGGTGTGGGTTGCGGACAGGCGAAGGTTTTCGGGTTTGATATTTGCGACGGCTGCTACTTCGTCCCTGATCGCTGCGTCGTCTTCGTTTGTGATGCCACCGGTGTCGATATCGACGATTGCGAGTTCGAGTTCACCGTCGGTCACGTATAGCGCGGTGGCGTAGAAGGGCATGTCGACGCCCTCGGCGCGCTGGTGGGTGGCGGCTCCCCATCCGGCGTGAGCAATTCCAACGGGTGGGGTGATGTCTGATCGTCCGGCGCCAGCGGTGAGCATTGGTTTAGTGATCCGTTGTTGGCTGGTAGTGATTGAGTTAGGTCGAGAAATTTACCACCGCTACGCCAGCCTGTGTGCTTTTTCGTTATGAGGACGGGTCGACCTTGTGTTGATTCAACGATGTAGCTGTCATTGCGAGGAGTACGACGACGTGGCAATCAACGTCCGGCATTGTCAATCGATCTTGCCAGGGCTACTCATATCCGATGTCATCAGAAAGCGAATCGCCAGAGCCACGAACTCTTCGTCCGACTCTGCGTGATTGCCACCCATTCGACTTCGCTCAGGGCAGGCTTCGTACTCCTCGCAATGACAGAAACATCGGTGCGCACGTCTGATAAAAATTCGATACAGTGTCGAGTTCCTAAATATCTAGGAGTTTGAAGCGATTCGTTTTTTCTCTGGGGGCTGAGGCAGCAATATCGATGGCATTAAAACAGCGACTTCTCTACCTGAGCGCGCAGTCGACCGATCCGCGGTCACCGGCGATTTCTCAGGCGTTACACGAGCCTGTGAAGGGCACGATTGTTGAGATTGACCCGACTAGCACCGGCATCGATTACGAGTCGGTTCACGATGCGGTGATCGACGGGTGGCGGGTAGTGCACTTTCCAGATCAGCGGGGGACGCTTGCTGATTCGGGTGTCGATGTGCTTGGATTCCAGTTCATTTTGGAGAAGATGGAGCAGTTTGATGACCAATAGCACGAGTATTTCTGTCGAGAATCTTTTGAGCGACGATCAGGTCGCCGATTTCATCATCAACGGCTATCACATAGTTGAACCGGCGTTCCCGCCCGAGTTTCACGCTGAGGTTTACAACGAGCTTGAGACGTTGCCGACCAATCCCGGTGACGATATAAACAAGGCGGTTCCAAAGATCGACCAGGTGTATGAGCACCCGTCGGTTGCAGGGGCTCTGGCGAGCTTATTGGGTAGTGGCTACACGCGGGCGGCTCACAGGCACTGTCACAAGAATCACCCGGGAACACGGAGTCAGCAGTGGCATCAGGACAGCCTGATGATCCCGACGCTGACACAAGGTCATGGTCGGGTGCCTGATCACGTGCAGAGCGTGCTGATTATGTACTACCCGCAGGACGTGGCTTCGAACATGGGTCCGACGGCGTTGATTCCCGGGTCGCATTTATTCTCGGCTGCTGCTGATCGAAACGCATCGCATGGGAATTTTAGGGATCAGATTGTGGCGGTTGTTCCGGCTGGGTCGGTGCTGATTCTTCATTACGACATATGGCACGCAGGAACTGCGAACACGAGCGATCAGATTCGCTACATGGTGAAGTATTTGTTCGAGCGCGCCAGCGAGTCGGCTGAACCGAGTTGGAATCACGATTCGAGCAACGATGATCGGATTATCGAGCGTCTTGAACACGATGAGGCGGCGTTGATCCAGCGGTCGCTGGTCAGCAAGCGGAACTACTTGCGTACGAAGATGTGGAATAGCATTGCCGGGAGTGCCGCGCTTGAGTACGAGTACCACGACAAGTGGGCGGGTGCGTGGCCACAGCCGACGGAGTAGGCGCAATAATCTTGTGATGAGAAATAAATATCCCGCTGCCTTCTTTTAGGTGGCGGGATATTTATTGGAATTTCTGTGTCGGAATGGTCAGGGCTGTGGCTGGAGCGACAACTACGGTGGAGAGAGGAGCGACTGACGGTGTGGTCTTCGGAGTGGGAGGTTGGGTGCTGGTCTGCTCGGGTGGTGCTGTGGCGGTTGCCGAGGGTGAGGGACTGGGGGGATCTTCACTTGTTGAGCAAGCGGTGACGATCAGGAGTGCGGTGATGATCGCGAGGGTTATGAGTGGGGCTGAGTGTGTGGCCAGCCAGTGGCGTATTTGCTGCGCGGTCAAGTTGCTCATAATGCCAGCGAGTGCCACGTCGTCGAACTCCTCGCAATGACAAGAGACTGGGTTTCTCAGTAGTGCGCAGTGAACGCTTTCGACCCACACCCTATCCCTCTCCCTCGCAGGGAGAGGGGATAACTGCTGAGATCAGCCGGTGACGGCGCCGGTTGAGGCGGGGTTTACCAGTTTGATGTATTTGCTGAGGACGCCTTTTGTGTAGGGCGGGGGCTTTGGCTGCCACTTGTCGAGTCGGCTGGCCATTTCTTCGTCGCTGATTTTGACGTTGAGTTCGAAGTCGTCGAGGTTAACCTCGATCTGATCGCCATCCTGCACGGCAGCGATAGGCCCGCCAACGGCGGCTTCGGGTCCGATGTGGCCGATCATCGATCCATGGGACGCACCCGAGAATCGACCGTCGGTCATGAGAAGCACTTTTTCGCCGAGTCCTTGTCCAACAAGGGCGGCCGTTACCGACAGCATTTCTCGCATGCCGGGTCCACCCTTGGGTCCTTCGTAGCGGATAACGATTGCGTCGCCTTCGTTTATTTCGCGCTTCTGGAGGGCTTCCATAACGCCTTCTTCACCGTCGAAGACTTTTGCGGGTCCGCCAAAGGTCTGGCCGAACTGGTGCCCAGCGACCTTGAGTACACAGCCGTCTGGTGCAAGGTTTCCAAAGAGCGTGACGAGTCCGCCGGTGGGCGAGATCGGGTCTTCGACCGAGTGGAGAACACTGGATGGCTCGGGAACTTTTACATCTGCGAGGTTCTCGGCGATGGTCTTGCCGGTAACCGTCATGCAATCGCCGTGAAGGAGACCAGCATCGAGCAGTCGTTTCATCACGACGGGGATGCCGCCCACACGGTCGATATCGAGCATCACGTAGTCGCCACCGGGCTTCATGTTCGCGATGAGCGGGGTGCGTAGTGAGATGTCGTGGATATCTTTGAGGGTCAGTTCGACGCCCATTTCGTGAGCGATTGCCGGGAGGTGAAGCGTGGTGTTGGTTGAACCACCCATCGCAACAACTACGGTCACTGCGTTCTCGAAGGCTTTTCGGGTGAGGATATCGGACGGGCGGATGTTCTTTTCGAGGAGGTTCATCACGGCATGCCCGGCTTCACGTGAGGACGCAGCTTTGCGCTGGTCGACGTTTGGTTCTGAGGCGGAGCCAGGCAGCGAGAGGCCGAGTGC
>Ga0114999_10003624_pt1 | contig 19219 bp, 24 predicted proteins | sample ArcticOcean_MG_C_3_FD_89820 | JGI IMG/M metagenome (GOLD analysis project Ga0114999, IMG submission 89820) | Marine microbial communities from western Arctic Ocean - ArcticOcean_MG_CB8_126 | ecosystem: Environmental > Aquatic > Marine > Oceanic | place: Arctic Ocean: Canada Basin | collected...
CAATAAAAAATACCTCCAAATTATAAAATGGATGTTTACTTCAAAAGAAGATACAAACTTTACTTATGATTTAGAAGACAAAAATTTAAATGAACTTTATAAGTTACTGGAATCCATATTTGATAAAAATTTTGCAGAAATTAAAAAATATTCAGAGGAATTATTAAATAACTCTGAAATAAAAACTTATTTGTTAAATAAGATCAAATCCTCGGATTTTAAAAATTTTGCAGATTCTCAGATTATGTTTTCAAGAAGAATAGGGTGGTATATAATTGCAAGAATTTTAAAGCCCAAAATAATTGTTGAGACAGGAGTTGACAAAGGTTTAGGATCAGTTATTTTGGCAGAAGCACTGATTAAAAATAAATCTGAAGGGTTTAATGGGAAATATTACGGAACAGATATTAATTTAAATGCAGGTTATTTATTTGATGTTATATATTCCGAAATGGGAAAAATTTTATATGGCGACTCTATTGAGTCATTATCTAATTTGAATGAAAATATCGATTTATTTATTAACGACTCAGATCATTCTGCTGTATATGAGAGAAATGAATATTTAACAATAATTAATAAGTTAAACACAAATTCTGTTATACTTGGTGATAACTCTCATTCTACCGATGAGTTATTAAATTTCTCAATAATTAATAAAAGGAATTTTGTGTTATTTAAAGAAAAGCCAAAGGATCACTGGTATCCTGGTGCTGGCATTGGGATATCATATTTAAAATAATGAAAGTTTCCATCATCACTATTTCTTTTAATGCTATGGTTACTATTGAAAAAACACTTCTTTCTGTAGCTAATCAATCTTACGAAAATATTGAACATATTATTGTAGATGGAAATTCAAAAGATAATACAATAGATATATGTAAATCGTATTCGCATATTTCAAAAATCCTTTCTGAGCCTGACAAGGGAGTCTATGATGCATTTAATAAAGGCATAAAATTAGCTACTGGAGATGTTATAGGCTTTTTAAATGCTGATGATACATTTTATAACGAAAATTCAATTCAAGACATAGTTGATGCATTCTCTAATAATGAAGCTGATATAGTCTACGGAAACTTAGATTATGTGAATGAAGAAAGTAAAGTTATTAGGAATTGGATCTCAAAACCATATGAAAAAGGTTTAGTGAAAAAAGCTTGGATGCCAGCGCATCCAAGCTTTTACTGTAAAAAGGAAGTATATGAGCGCTTAGGTGGTTATAATGATAGTTTTAAAATTGCAGGTGATTTTGAGTTATGCCTTAGGTTTTTAGAAATTAATAATATTCCTTCATTTTATTTAAATAAAAAAGTAGTTAAAATGCTGGTTGGTGGGATTAGTAATAGTGGTTTAAAAAGCAAATTGACAATTTTTAAAGAAGAGCTTAGAGCTTTTAAAATCAATAACATATCTGTTAATCCTGTTTTGTTTTTTTTCTATAAACTTAAAAAGGTAAAGCAATTTTTTTAAGCCTAAGAATCATTAAAACTCTTAGCTTATTAAGAGAAATTGTTAAAAACTTTAGTGTAATTGATTTTTCAAAGTGTTACACCTTACTGTAAATTTGTAATATGGCATTTAACTCAGAAACAGCAAAAGCAGCAGGTCAAAAAAGTAAGCGAGGTCCGTCAAAATTATTAGACCCCAATATTAAAGAAAAAATGGAAATTCTTTACGAAGGAGTTCTTGATCATTTAATTATGCATCAAGAAGATCTCTCTATGTCTGATAGGGTAAAACTTCTTCAAAGCCTTTCAAATTATATTCTTCCTAAAACTAAACCTGTTAGGGACGACATTACTATAGAAAAATTAGAAGAAAGAGATAATTTAGGCATCATGGAAAGAGGACCAGACCCTACAAAGTAGCTGCTACTTTCATGAAAGCATCTGCATAAGTATCCTTATTTACCTGCGTTCCTATATAACTTAGAAAAGTACTTTCCTTTGAGTGGCCAGTAATTTGCATAAGTATTGGGGTTTCAATTTTTCCAAAGTAATTCGTTGCAAATGATCTTCTTAAATCATGAGAAGAAATAAGACTATATTTTGGGTGAATGCCCAATCTTTTTCTTTTGGTCTTAATGCATAATTTGTAACCACTCACCATTTCATAAATACCCGCTATTTGACAAATTTGCTTGATTTGCCTGTTAAACAATTGAGCAGAAATTGAGTATGGAAAATTCTTTTTTAAAATTTGAATCACTTCTTTGTCTACCACTCCAACAGTGACATATTTATCAGTTTTTTGCTGATCAATGTCTATGTAAACGCCGCCCTCTATGAATCTAAGTTGCGATGGTTTAAGGGCTAATAAGTCCGAAACCCTCTGACCTACATACAACCCAATAAGCATCCATTTTCTTGCATTTTCAAGAGTGGAAGGTAAATCTCTAAGTGCCTTTATTTGTTTTATTTCTTCAAATGATATGGTTTGTAAAACGCGATCTTTACTTTTTTGAGTAAATGATTCTATGTGCCTGGTGTATGGATTCACTTCAATACTCATTCTTTCAGCCTCTTTGCAAATCATTTTTAGAAGTTTTAATTGAAGGCCAGAATTATTAAGTGAGTACTCTTTTTCAGTTAAAAGCCACTCTTTAAACGTATGAACTAACATGTGATCAATTCCATTTAACATGATGGGCTTACCTAAATACCTTTCAAAATCTTTTACTAACACATAAAATCGCTTTAGGTTTCGAATTGAATTTTCAGATAAACCTAGCGAGCCACTTCTTTTAAGTCTTCTTAGGGGTGCGTGTTTTATATAATTAGAAACCTGAGTGAGTAAATACCCCTTATCTCTATTTATAGTATGTATTTTAGTGTCCGAAATGTCCATTTTTTCATTGTGTAATTTTGATATGAAATATGAATATTATTACTAACTTCAAATTTCATTTAACATTTCATATCAAATATTTTAACGTAAATTCGCTTAAATTTACACATAAATATACGTTATTTTTCATGTTAATTAACACAAAAAGTCAATAAATACAGGACCTAGCAAAGAGTAGTTTTGAAATAACTACGGGCTGTAGTCAAAATTAATAATCATCTATTAAAAATAGAAAACCTTCTTATCTTTGAAAAAAAATAATAAATGAAAGCCATCCTCCTTGCTGGTGGAATAGGATCAAGACTCTTTCCAGTTACACTAGGAGTTTCTAAGCAGTTATTACCTGTTTATGATAAGCCCATGGTGTATTATCCCTTATCTGTTCTTATGGAAGCGGGTATCCGTGAGGTTCTATTAATTAGTACCCCCCATGATTTAGATCAATACAAAAGATTACTTGGAGATGGAAGCAAATGGGGAATTAATCTCAGCTACTTAAAACAGGATCAACCAAATGGACTAGCTGAAGCATTTATCATAGGGGAGTCATTTATTAAGGATGATCCAGTATGCTTAATTCTTGGAGATAATATTTTTCATGGATCAAATTTATCTAAATACTTAAAAGAAGCGATTAATCAATCTGTTAAAAATAAAAAGGCAACTATTTTTGGAGTTAAAGTCAATGACCCCCAAAGATATGGTGTTGTTAGTTTTGATAAAAAAGGGAATGCAGTTAGAATAGAAGAGAAACCAAAATTTCCTGAAAGCGACTATGCTGTTGCAGGATTATATTTTTATCCCAATAGAGTAATTGGAATTTCAAAAAAAATTAAACCTTCAAATAGAGGAGAGTTAGAAATATCATCTGTAAATCAAATTTTTTTAAATGAATTTAAACTCCACGTTGAAAGATTGGGAAGCGGATTTACATGGCTAGATACTGGAACTCATGAATCACTATTAGAGGCCGGTCAATTTATTCAAACTATTGAAAAAATACAAGGTGTGAAAGTAGGATGTTTAGAAGAAGTAGCATATGATAACGGATGGATTTCAAAAAAAACATTAATCATTACTGCTCAGTCTTTAGGACATACAGGTTATGGAGAATATCTCCTGAATAAATATTCTGAAGATGAAAATTGAGACTACAGAATTTAAAGATGTTTTATTAATAACACCAAAATCATACCAAGATAAAAGAGGAGGTTTTAGAGAAAGTTTTCGCTTGGATAAGTTAGAAGAATTTATTGAAAGAAAAATAGTCTTTTGTCAAGACAACATAGCCAATTCTAAAAAAGGTGTAATAAGGGGTCTTCACTACCAATTAGAACCTTACAGTCAATCAAAATTAGTTTCCGTAATTAAAGGTGAAGTCCTAGATGTGGTCGTGGATATTAGAAAAGGCTCACCAACTTTTGGAAAGCATATTTCATTTATACTTAATGAAAACAATCAACAATATTTATTTATACCAAGGGGTTATGCTCACGGATATATAACCCTTAGTGATGAATCTATTTTCCATTACAAAGTAGATAATTACTTCAACAAGCTCAGTGAGGGAAGTATCGCATATGATGATCCAAAACTTGAAATAAATTGGAAACTACCAAAATCTGAATTCATAGTTTCAGAAAAAGATCAAAATCATTCTGGTTTAGAAAAAGTAAAGCCATTTGATCACAATTTTAAGCTTTATGATTGAGGTTTTGGTAACAGGAAGTAAAGGACAAATGGGAAGATGCTTAAATCATATAAGTGATAGACATTCGTCAATAAAATTTTATTTTTTAAGTCAAGATAAACTAGATGTTAAAAGCTACCAATCTGTTCTAAGTTTCACTAAAGCTCATAAAATAGATTATATTATTAATTGTGCTGCATATACAAATGTTGATAAAGCAGAAGATGAGCCTGATAAAGCAAAAAAAATTAATGTTTTAGGTGTAGAAAACTTGGTGAAAATTTCAGAGATATTTCATATTAAGTTAATTCATATTTCCACAGACTATGTTTTTGACGGTTATTGTAATCACGAGTTAAAAGAACTAGATAAGACAAACCCTATAGGAGTTTATGGAAAAACGAAGTTAAATGGTGAAAAATTAGTTTTGAATTCAAAAGGACAAGCAATAGTAATAAGAACTTCATGGCTATTTAGTCCATTTGGAAATAATTTTGTTAAGACAATCTTAAGCCTATCCAGTTCCAATCAAAAAATATCAGTAATAAATGATCAATATGGAAAGCCAACTTATGGTTTAGATTTGGCCGAAGTCATTATTAAATTAATTAATTCTTCAAAGTCATTTAATAATAAAATTTATCATTTTTCAAATGAAGGGGTTACTTCTTGGTATGATTTTGCAAAATCAATAATTGAATTAAGTGGTTCTAAAAGTACTTTAGTTCCAATTAAAAGTTTTGAATATTCTTCAAAAGCAATAAGACCAAAAAATGTAGCTTTGAATACTGATCTGATTGAAACTACTCTTAATATTGAAATTCCTTATTGGAAAGACTCGTTAAATAAGTGTTTAAAAATGATGGAATGAGTAATAAAAAAAATTTATTAATTACAGGTGGTGCTGGTTTTATTGGTTCTCACTTAGTGATTCACTTAGCAAAAAAGTATTCTAATTATAGAATAATTAATGTTGATTCATTAACATATGCTTCTAATTTTAAAAATTTGGCTGAAATTCAAAATTCACAAAACTATATTTTTGAAAAAATAGACATAAGAGATAAAAATGCAATTTCTCAAATCCTTATTAAATATGAAATTGATAATATTATTCATCTAGCTGCTGAATCTCATGTTGATAATTCAATTAATAATCCTTTAGAGTTTGCAGAAACGAATGTGCTGGGCACTTTAAATCTTATAGATTCGGCAAGAAATTATTGGAATAATAATTTTATTAATAAATGTTTTTATCATGTTTCTACTGATGAAGTATATGGTAGCTTAGGTATGGAGGGGTCATTTCTAGAAAGCACACCTTATAATCCCAGATCTCCTTACTCAGCTTCCAAAGCATCTTCAGATCATTTTGTTAAAGCCTACCATCACACATATAAAATACCAATAATTATTTCAAATTGTTCAAATAATTATGGCCCTCACCAGTTTACAGAAAAGCTTATACCGCTGATGATAAATAATATTGTTAAGAATCAAAGTTTACCTATATATGGAGACGGAAAGAATATAAGAGATTGGCTATACGTTAAAGATCATGTTGAAGCAATTGATTTAATTTTTCATAATGGAAAAAAAGGTGAAACTTATAATATTGGAGGGAACAACGAGTTAAATAATATTGATATTATTAGTAAATTGATATTAGAAGTAGACAAAGCGCTCTCAAGGCCTGAAGGTTGGTCCAAAAAATTAATTTCATACGTAACCGATAGAAAAGGTCATGACTTTAGATATTCTATTGACTCATCCAAGTTAAAAAATGAACTGGGTTGGATTCCTAAAACAACATTTGATAAAGGCTTGCAATTAACTGTGGAATGGTATCTTAGAAGTTTAAAAAATTAATTATTAAATTTACCGAAAAATAAGATTATGAATACATCTGATATTGGAAAGTTAGTTTTAAGAGTTTCTTTTTCATTATTAATATTAACTCATGGATGGGGAAAATTAAATAGGCTATTTGCAGATGAAGTGAAATTTTCAGATCCATTAGGAATAGGCTCTGTTCCTACACTTGTATTGGCTGTTTTGGCTGAGTTTGTTGCTCCAATATTAATAATACTAGGATTTAAAACAAGATGGGTTTCATTATTTCCTATTGCCACTATGTTAGTAGCTGCGTTTATTGTTCACGTAGATGATCCGTTTAAAAGGCAAGAATTACCATTGTTATTTCTCTCTGGATTTGTTGCTATTGCTTTAATAGGGGCTGGAAAATATTCTATAGATAAGAGATAGGCATAAAAGTAGTTGTTTTTGTTTTGATTAATTTTTAAAAAACATATCTTTGCCCTCCGAAATAGGATAAAAATGTACGCAATTGTAGAGATAGCAGGTCAGCAATTGAAAGTTGCAAAAGACCAAAAAGTATTTGTACATCGTTTAGAAGACAAAGAAGGATCAAAAGTTTCTTTTGGTAAGGTTTTACTTTTAGATGATGGTACAGAAATCAAAATTGGTGCCCCAACTATAGACGGTGCATCTGTTGATGCTAAAGTTATTAATCATTTAAAAGGGGATAAAGTAATTGTTTTCAAGAAAAAAAGAAGAAAAGGATATCGTGTTAAAAATGGACACCGTCAATATCTATCTGAAATTCAAATTTCTAATATTTCTTCTTCAGGAAGTAAATCTGTAAAAAAAGCAGAAGAATCAAAATCAGATCCAAAAGCCAAACCTGAAACAAAAACTAAACCTGAAACAAAAGCTAAATCAGCTTCAAAAGCTAAACCAAAAAAAGTTTCTGAACCAAAGCTTCAAAAGCAAGATTTATCTTCTATGAGTGTTACGGACCTTAAGGTTTTAGCAAAAGATAAAGGGATAACTGCGATCTCAAAAATGAAAAAAGCTGATTTGATAAAGGCTTTAGGTTAAAATTTAAAATAAATTAATCATGGCGCATAAAAAAGGAGTTGGTAGTTCGAAAAACGGAAGAGAATCCGAGTCAAAACGTCTTGGTGTTAAAATTTTTGGAGGTCAAGCTGCTCGATCTGGAAATATTATAGTCCGTCAGCGAGGAACTGCACATAACCCAGGAGAAAACGTTTATTTAGGTAAAGATCATACTCTTCATGCTCAAATTGATGGTGTAGTTGAGTTTTCTAAAAAGAGAAATAATAAATCATATGTTTCTATAGTTCCTTTTGAGGTATAGTAGATATAAATAGCTTATTAAGACAAAAAAACTCTCAATTGAGGTTTTTTTATTTTGCTAAAGTTTTAATACCTATAATAATCAGGCTTATAGGGTCCTTTTATAGCAACACCTATGTATTTAGCTTGTTCTTCAGATAACGATTCTAATTCTACGCTTAAATGCTTAAGATGCAGTGCCGCAACTTTTTCATCTAAATGTTTGGGCAGCATATATACCTTGTTTTCATATTTTTCAGGATGTTGCCATAATTCTATTTGAGCCAAGGTTTGATTTGTAAACGAATTACTCATTACAAAGCTTGGGTGGCCAGTAGCACAACCAAGGTTAACTAGACGCCCTTCTGCTAGAACAATTAATTCATTTCCATTTTCAAGAGTATATAGGTCAACTTGTGGCTTGATCTCAGTTTTTGTATGACCATACTCTTTGTTTAACCAGTCCATGTCAATTTCATTATCAAAGTGACCTATATTACAAATAATAGATTTGTCTTTCATTTTTAAAAAAGCATCTTTACCAATAATATCTTTGTTTCCTGTGGCTGTAACAACTATGTCCATATTATCAATAACTGACATTATTTTTTTAACTTCAAACCCATCCATTGCAGCTTGTAAAGCACATATTGGATCAATTTCGCTAATAGTAATTATAGATCCAGCTCCAGCAAATGATGCAGCAGTTCCTTTTCCTACATCTCCATAACCTGCTACAAGAACTCTTTTCCCGGCTAACATTATATCAGTTGCTCTTCTAACCGCATCAACAGCACTTTCTTTACAACCGTATTTATTATCAAATTTTGATTTAGTTACAGAATCATTAACATTTATTGCAGGAAGTGGCAGGGTACCATTTTTCATTCTTTCATATAAACGATGAACACCAGTTGTAGTTTCCTCAGAAAGACCTTTTATATCATCTATTAACTCAGGATACTTATCTAAAACCATATTTGTTAAATCTCCACCATCATCAAGAATTAAATTAAGTGGTTTTTGATCTTCACCAAAAAATAGGGTTTGTTTAATGCACCAATCAAATTCTTCTTCATTCATACCTTTCCAAGCATATACAGGAATTCCCGAAGCAGCAATAGCTGCAGCTGCGTGATCTTGGGTTGAGAATATATTACAAGAACTCCAGGTCACATTAGCACCCAGAGCAACTAGTGTTTCAATTAATACTGCAGTTTGAATTGTCATATGAAGGCAGCCGGCAATTCTTGCACCTTTAAGAGGTTTTGTTTCTCCATATTCTTTTCGAAGCGCCATTAAACCTGGCATTTCAGCTTCAGCTAACCCTATTTCTTTTCTTCCCCATTCAGCTAACTTCATATCTTTAATCTTATAAGGCGAATAGTTAACTTTTGCTTTTAATTCCATAGTATATTTGTATATAATATTTATTCAAAAATACATACAAAATCTGCCATTAACAATGCCATTTATATCAAAAACTAATTTTAAAAACTTTAGCCTCTATTTATGGAAAATAGAGGAGAGTGAAAGAAAATTAGAAAATGGAATTACTATAACGACATCCTTAAGAGAAAGATTGAAAAGTATGCGGAGTGAAGAACATAGAAAAGGAATTCTTTCAGTACGTCAGTTAATGAAGGTTGCAGATGTTTTAGAAAGTGAAATGTATTACGATTCTTTTGGAGCGCCTAGTTTGAAGTCTAATAAACACATATCTATTTCACATTCAAAATATTTTTCAGGAATAGCTTTAAGTGATTTTCAGATAGGTATTGATATAGAATATTGTCGAGAAAAAATCATTAAAATAGCTCCTAGGTTTCTTCATGAAAAAGAGCATTTTGCTATAGGAAAAATTGAAGATTCAACATATGTTTGGACTGCAAAAGAGGCGATTTATAAAGCATTTCGTACTTCAGGCATTAACTTTTCAAAACAAATATGTGTCGATAAACCCTTTAATTCAGGAAAAGTAGGAGAGGGTACGGTTTTTTATGATGATCAATACAGATTATTTGAATTATCATCTATCAAATTCGACTCTCACTTTGTAACTATTGCTTATGAAAAAAACTAGTGTATGCAATTATATATTATACTTTTGTTTAACATCTATTTTTTCTTTAAATGTCTTCTGTTTTAGATTTTTTATTTTCCCCATATAGTGAATATTCTACTCTAAATATTTTATTAGAATTAACAGCTGTTATTTTTGGGTTTATGAGTGTTTGGTTTTCAAAAAAGAACAGTATATGGGTTTATCCAACTGGAATGGTCTCAACTTTTATATATGTTTACCTTCTTTTTTATGTGGGATTGCTTGGAGACATGCTTATTAATGCATATTATTTTTCTATGAGTATTTATGGTTGGTACTATTGGACTCGTTCCAAAAATGGAATAGATTTAAATCCAATTTCTAAAATCAATAAAAGTGAATATAAAACTTCCCAAATATTATTTGTTTCTGCAATTGTATTTATTTATGTAGTGTACAATTTTTTTGATATGTGGAATAATATAATCGCTTATATAGACACGGTCACTACAGCTATTTTTTTTGTAGGAATGTGGTTAATGGCAAGAAGAAAAATAGAAAATTGGTTATTTTGGATAGTCGGAGACATCATTTCAATTCCACTTTATTTACATAAAGGATTAGCCTTAACAAGTTTTCAATATTTAGTTTTTACTTTTATTGCTGTAGCTGGGTATTTTGCATGGAAAAAAGAAATTTCGAATGTCAAATAATAAATGCTTAAAAATTGTTTTATTTGGCCCAGAGTCTTCAGGGAAAACTACTCTTGCAAATCATTTAGCTGAGCACTATAAAACTAAATGGGTCCCTGAGTTTGCTAGAGATTATCTCCAGCAAAAATGGAATGAAAAAAATGAGGTATGTGCACTTGAGGATTTACCAATTATTGTAAGGGGTCAGAACAGTCTTGAAAATAAAATTTTAAAAAAATCAAATAAAGTTATTTTTTGTGATACTAATGCAGTTGTCACTCAAATTTGGTCTCAAACTCATTTCAATGGGTACTGTTCTCCAGAGATATTAAAAGAAGCTGAGCAATCAAAACATGATTATTATTTACTAACTAATATTGATGTGCCGTGGCAAAAAGATGATTTAAGAGATCGACCTAATTATAGAAAGAAAATGTTAAAGGTTTTTCAAGAAACTCTTGAAACATATAATTTTCCATACAAATTAATTTCAGGGGATATAAATTGCCGATTAAAATCTTCTATTGAAATTATAGACAAACTTATTTTAAACCCATAGAATGCTTTTGTTATTGAATTTTCATCCATATATTTGTTTTTGTCTCAAAGGGGTGTCTAATAGGCTGAGATTATACCCTAGAACCTGAGCAGGTAATGCTGCTAAGGGAGTGATGTTTTAAACTTTTTAATCCATAAATAATTATCCCTTTTATTTAAATAAATACATTTAAATGAAAACAATAATCAGAGGATTTATATTTTTAACATTTTTGAATGTCTTTTCCCAAGAATTAGAATTGGAAAAACGGAGTGACTCTCTTAAAACCTATATGTTAGAGGAAGTAAAAGTTTCAACCATTAGGGCAAAAATAACAGATCCAGTAACACATACAAATATTAATAAAGAAGATTTAAAGTCTCGTAATTTAGGTCAGGATATACCAAGTTTATTAAATTATTTGCCTGGTGTTGTAACAACCAGTGATGCGGGAGCAGGTATAGGATATACAGGAATACGTATAAGAGGAAGTGATGCTTCTAGGGTGAATGTAACGCTAAACGGAATACCTTTTAATGATTCTGAATCACAAGGAACATATTGGGTCAACCTTCCAGATTTTGCAAGTTCAATAGAAAGTGTTCAATTACAGAGAGGTGTTGGTACATCCACTAATGGATCCGGTGCTTTTGGAGCTAGTTTAAATATATTAACTGACGTTATGCAAAATGAAGCTTCATCATCTTTAAGTACTAGTGTTGGAAGTTTTAATACATTAAAAAATACCCTAAAATTCTCAACAGGACTTTTAAATAATCATTTCGAATTATCCGGTCGTTTATCTAAAATTACATCTGATGGTTATATTGATAGGGCTAGATCTAATTTGAAATCATATTTTTTACAAGGAGCATTTAAAGATGGAAATACATTAATAAAAGCTATCGCTTTTGGTGGTCATGAAATAACTTATCAATCTTGGTATGGTATAGAAGATTTATCTAACCGAACATATAATCCTGCTGGTGCAATTTATGATCAGAAGGGTGTGTTAACAGGGTTTTATGATTCTCAAGAAGATAATTATCGCCAAGATCATTACCAGTTTCACTGGAATGAGCAAATTAATTCTTCATGGACTACTTCTTTGGGCTTAAACTATACATATGGAAGGGGATACTATGAAGAGTATAATGACTCTGGCTCAGAGACTAACTTTTCATACTTAGGATTAACTCCATTTAATATTGGAAGTGAAACTATTTTAACAACTGAAAATGTTACAAGAAAATGGTTAGATAATGATTATTTTGTGATAACAGCAAGCACAAATCATATTAAAGGCCTAACTCGCTTAGATATGGGGGTTTTGTTCAGTAGATATATAGGGGATCATTTTGGAACACTAATATGGGCTCAAAATTCAGGAGATGTATTACCTCGAAAGAAATTTTATGAAAATCAAGGAGATAAAAAAGAAATAAATATTTACACAAAACTAGAGCAGCCTATAACTGACAAAATAAAAGGGTTTTTAGATCTTCAATACAGAATAGTTAACTATGAAGTAAATGGTCTTCTAGCTGGCCCTCAAACACTTAATCTTGATAGTAAGTATAGTTTTTTTAATCCAAAAGCAGGTTTAACTTATATAATGCCTAATAATCAACAACTTTATTTTTCATATTCAAAAGCTCAAAGAGAACCAAGTAGATCTGATTTTGAAAACGGAAACCCTAAGCCTGAAATATTAAATGATTTTGAATTAGGCTGGAGAGTTAATAAAAATACTTTTCAGGTATATTCTAACATATATTTAATGGCATATAAAGATCAATTGGCTTTAACAGGAGCATTAGATGATGTTGGATCTCCTATAAGAGAAAATATAGGAGAAAGCAGTAGATTAGGATTAGAGATTGAGGCTAAGGTAAAATTATCAGAGAAATGGATCCTTCAGCCTAATATTGCATTAAGTAAAAACACTAACAAAGATTTTTATTTTAAAAGAGATGGTGTTTTAAATTATTTAGGTAATACTAGTTTATCTTATTCACCCGAATTAGTTATGGGAAATATTTTAACATTTAAACCAAATACAAATTTGAATATATTACTTATTACAAAATATGTTGGATATCAATACATGAGTAATATTGAAGCTGATGTTTCAAAATTAGAATCATACTTAGTAAATGATATCAATATTAGCTATCAATGGCATCCTAAATCTACTATAAGTCAAATGACTCTGAATTTGTTAATCAATAATATATTTGACAAAAAGTACATTTCAAACGGCTATTTTTATACTTATGATGATAATTGGTCTTTACCAAATCAGATAACAACTATTGAAGGAGCAGGATATTATCCTCAGGCTGGAATAAACTTTCTAACTGGTTTAACGATAAATTTTTAATTAGAAATAATAATAATTTTTCCTAATCTTTCTATTCTATAATTTAAAAGAGGGTATTGTGTAGAACTTTCAATACCTCCTTCTAATAATTGACCAGTTGCAAGGCTATATTTAAAATTGTCACAGCTACAATTTGCAAGAAATCCATCGATTGAAAGTTTAGAACAAAATTCTAATTTGTGATTTGAGCAACTGGCTTCCCAAGCAAAGATGTCATTTCCATTAATGTTAAAAATTAAAATCCCATTAATTCCTCCATATGGTACGAGCTTACTGCCTCCTGCAAAATTTAAGTTATCATATTCGGGCAAATTCAAATTAATACTGTGGCTAAATGAAACTTCATGTAGATAAGGGTTTCTTTTTATATCATCCTTGCTACAAGAAAACATCAAAATCAAAACAAATAATGTTTTCATTTTTTTCAAAGTATGTAAACTTAAAAAGGCTTCAATTTTCATATATTTGTTTATTACCTAGATCTAGACTTAGATATTATCTGGATTTCACCAAAGCACAAAGTTATGAGTAAGGTTTCATATTATACTGAAGAAGGTCTAAAAAAACTTCGAGATGATTTAAATCATCTAAAAGATATTGAAAGACCTAAGGCTTCTCAGGCTATTGCAGAGGCTAGAGATAAAGGTGATTTAAGTGAAAATGCTGAGTATGATGCTGCAAAGGAGGCTCAGGGGATGTTAGAACTTCAAATCTCCAAAATGGAAGAAGTTCTTTCTAATGCTAGAATTATTGATGAATCTCAATTAGATACGTCTAAAGTTCTAGTTTTATCAACAGTTGAGGTAAAAAATTTAAGTACAGGGCAATTAATGAAATATACTTTAGTTGCGCAGACTGAAGCAGATTTAAAAAGCGGTAAAATTTCTGTTGAATCTCCTATAGGAAGAGGTTTATTAGGTAAAGGTGTTGGTGAAATTGCAAAAATTTCAATTCCAAATGGAAAAATAGAATTAGAAATAATTAATATTAATAGAGACTAATGGGAAGTGTTTTTTCTAAATTAATCAGTGGAGAGCTGCCATGTCACAAAGTAGCTGAGTCTGATGAATTTTTAGCATTTTTAGATATTAACCCCAATACTGAAGGACATACTCTTTGCGTTCCTAAAAAAACTGAAGATAAAATCTTTAACCTTTCAGAACAAGAATACATTAGCTTAATGAAATTTAGCAGAAAAGTAGCTTTGGCATTAAGAAAAACAATTAAATGTAAAAGAGTTGGAATTAGTGTTATTGGCCTTGAAGTCCTTCATGTTCATGTTCATTTAATTCCGATAAATAGCATGGATGATATGACTTTTCAAAAAAAAGTAAAAGTTGATTTAAAAACAATGGTTCGATTAGCTAATGATATAGCCTCGAATTTTAACTAGCAATTAGTAATTCAATTGCAAAAGTTGTTCCTTTTTCGTGAAAAGAGTTTTTTACATATATTTTACCTCCATGATAATCATTGATGATCCTTTTTGCTAAAGACAGTCCAAGACCCCAACCTCTTTTTTTTGTTGTAAAACCTGGATTAAATATTTTATTAAAGTTTTCAGACTTAATGCCTTCCCCACTGTCTTTAACTAAAATCATTAGTCTTTTGTCTTTTAAATCTAAAGAAATAAGAATTTGACCTTCACCTTTCATTGCATCAATCCCATTTTTAATAAGATTTTCCATAGTCCAACTTAATAGTTGACTATCTACTGGAGCTATAATTAATTCATTTGGTATAAGTGTTTTAAAAATAATCAGATTTGAACTTCTTTTTTGAATGTAAAGAACAGTTTCTTTAATTATTGAAGTAACATTTTGAAATTCTAAAACTGGATCAGAACCAATCTTAGAAAATCTTTCGGTTATTATTTTAAGTCGATCAATATCATTTTCCATTTCTGCAATGCTTCCTTCTGGTTTTTGATCTTCTTTCATTAAAGTAATCCAACCTATTAAAGATGATAAGGGTGTTCCAATCTGGTGAGCAGTTTCTTTGGACATTGCAGCCCAAAGTCTATTTTGTTCAGAAATTTTGTTTGTTTTAAAAATAAAATAGAGTAACAAACCAAAAAGCATAATAATTAGAAAAAGAGCTAATGGATAATATTGAAGTTTTTTTAGTAAAATAGAATCACCATAATATAATTTTTGATTAACTAAAAGTTTTCCGGAAACCGAATCTCTATATTGAATTATAATAGGTTTATTCTCTTTTTTAATTTTCTCTAAATTATCATAAAGTTTTATAGAATCGAACTCTAATATTCCTTCAAAATTTTTAAAATCAATTATTTTATCATTAGCATTTACCTGAAACATAGGATTTATACCAGTTTGCTGTAGAACCTCAAATGTTAGATTGTTAGGTTTTTTATTTTCAATAAAATCTTTTTGGGCCATGGCCCACAATTCCATTTTTAGTCTTTCTTCTTTTTTTAATTTTTGAAAAAGAACATTTGTGTTCCAAACAATGAGAATTACAATTATAAAGGCAACTAAAGGCCAGATTCGCTTTATAGATAGAGTTATTTTTCTAGTCACGAAAATTATTTACTGCAAGATAATTCAATTTAAATAATCTAATGCTATTAAGTTCATAAGGCAAAAAAGTTTTGTTATTTTTGAAAATAAAATAAAACTATGGAAATTATTGGTAAAATAAAATGGCTAGATGAAACAAAGGAATATGGCTCAAATGGATTTAGAAAAAGAGAAGTAGTTATAACAACTGAAGAGCAGTACCCTCAAAATATTTTAGTTGAATTTGTTCAAGACAAATGTGATTTATTAAATGCCTTTCAAATAGGTAAACAAGTAAAAGTTAGTATTAACTTAAGAGGAAGAGAATGGACTAATCCTGAAGGTCAAGTAAAGTATTTTAATTCAATTCAGGGATGGCGTATAGAAGAGATAAGCGAAGAAATAAATCAAGAAATGCCTCCTATGCCACCTCCTACAACATTTGAAAATGCTGATGCTGATGATAATGAGGTTGAGGACGATTTACCATTTTAAGATTAATTCAAATAAGAAAACCACCATTTAGGAGGCTTTATTTATTTGAACTTTTGATTTCTAACTAAACGAGAGATAATCTAGCAAACCCAGTTACTTTAAGATTTTGATCAAATGATGAAACATATTGTGCGACACTTTGCTTTCCATCTTTAATATAATCTTGATTAACAAGTGTATTGTCCTTAAAAAATCTTTTTATTTTCCCTTTAGTTATATTATCTAGGATTGCTTCTGGCTTGCCCTCTTGACGTAATTGATCTTTGGCAATTTCAATTTCCTTTTCGATTACACTTGAATCGACTCCTTCTTCATTAAGAGCGATGGGATTCATAGCGGCAGCTTGCATGGCAATATTTTTTGCTATTTCTGCAGTATTATCAATAGCCTCAGAAAGACCGGTTAATGTTGCAATTTTATTCCCTGCATGTATGTAATAACCTACAAATGGAGCCTGTAAGGTTTTAAAACCACCAATTTCAATTTTTTCTCCTATAACTCCAGTTTGTTCAATTAATTTTTCTGAAACTGTCATTCCTTGAAAGTCAGAGTTTAAAAAAGATTCAAGGTTGTCATGGTTTAAAGCAATATCAGCTAGTGTATTTGCAAGTTCTAAATACGACTCATTTTTAGCAACAAAATCAGTTTCACAATTAATTGAAACTATAACACCTTTTGTGTTTTCCGAATTAACCTTAGCTAAGATAGCTCCTTCAGAAGAAACTCTATCAGCTCGATTTGCAGCTACTTTTTGACCCTTTTTACGAAGATTTTCAATGGCTTTTTCAAAATTTCCTTCAGTCTCCACTAAAGCTTTTTTACAATCCATCATGCCAACTCCAGTGGATTGACGGAGTTTATTTACTTCTGCAGCAGTAATTTTCACGATTATTTATTTTTATTGAATGTTTATTTTTTTTCTTTTGAACTCCCTTTTTTAGTATTAGGAGCATTTTCTTCAGGTGTAACTTCTGATTCAGGAGCAGCTTCTACTTCAGGTGTAACTTCTACTTCAGGAGCAGCTTCTACTTCAGGTGTAACTTCTACTTCAGGTGTAACTTCTACTTCAGGAGCAGCTTTTGACAAATCTGTTTGATTTTCGCCTTTTTCTAAAGCTTCTTTTTCATTTTTTCTTTCTGACAGTCCTTCTGAAATAGAATCAGTAACAAGTATAAGTATTTTTTCTATAGATTTAGAAGCATCATCGTTAGATGGAATCACAAAGTCAACTTCTCTTGGATCAGAGTTTGTGTCAACCATTGCAAAAATTGGAATATTTAATTTTCGAGCTTCTTTAATAGCAATATTTTCTCTCTTTATGTCAACAATAAAAAGAGCCCCAGGAAGACGAGTCATATCAGTAATAGAGCCTAAATTCTTTTCTAGTTTAGCTCTCATACGTTCAACCTGTAACTTTTCTTTTTTTGAAAGAGTTTCAAAAGTTCCATCTTTTTTCATTCTATCTACAGCAGCCATTTTTTTAACAGCTTTACGAATAGTTACAAAATTTGTTAACATACCTCCAGGCCAGCGCTCAGTTATATAGGGCATGTTAATGTTTTTTGCTTTTTCAGCAACGATATCTTTTGCTTGTTTTTTTGTTGCCACAAAAAGAATTTTTCGCCCTGAAATAGCAATTTTTTTGAGAGCTGATTGAGCTTCTTCAATTTTCGAAGCAGTTTTATATAAATTGATTATATGGATTCCATTACGTTCCATATAAATATATGGAGCCATGTTCGGATCCCACTTACGTGTAAGATGACCAAAATGAACACCTGCATTCAATAGATCTTTTACTTCTGTTTGTGCCATAATTTTTTTAGTTTACGTTCTCTGGGATAGTAGCAATAGATGTAATCTATTTAGATGCTAAACTAACGTTCGCATTAGCGATAAGACAACTTTTATTAATGTATAAATGAATTTTTCTCAAGTGACAGATAAAATTAACGTTTTGAGAATTGGAATTTTTTTCTTGCTTTCTTTTGTCCGAATTTTTTACGTTCAACCATACGAGGATCACGAGTTAACAATCCTTCAGGTTTTAGAGCAATACGATGTTCTTCGTCAACTTTACACAAAGCTCTAGAAATTGCTAGCCTAACTGCTTCAGCTTGACCGGTTATACCTCCTCCTTTAACTGTAACTTTTAAATCATATGATCCTTCAGTTTCAGTAAGAGAAAATGGTTGAATAATTTTGTATTGGAGTGGGGCAGTAGTAAAATAATCAGTGTAGTTCTTTTTATTGACTGTTATACCTCCTTTTCCTTTAGATAGAAAAATACGAGCAACTGAAGTTTTACGACGACCAATTGTGTGGATTACTTCCATTATAGTAGATCGTTTAAGTTAATACTAGTAGGGTTTTGAGCTTCTTGTTGGTGCTGATCACCTGAACATACTCTTAGATTACGAAATAATTCAGCTCCTAATTTATTTTTAGGAAGCATGCCTTTAATAGCTTTCTCAACTAATCGAGTATTATTTTTTTTATGAACTTGTTCTGCAGTTAGAATTCGCTGTCCTCCAGGGTAACCAGTATGACGTATGTATTGTTTTTGATTCCATTTTTGTCCCGTAAGAACAAGTTTATCAGCATTTATAACAATTACATTGTCACCACAATCTACATGTGGAGTAAAATTTGGTTTATGCTTCCCTCTTAATAGAGAGGCAACTGCAGATGCGGCTCTTCCGAGGGGTAAACCTTCGGCATCTACTAATAGCCACTTCTTATCGACAGTGTTAGAATTAGCAGAAACAGTTTTGTAGCTTAATGTATTCACTATTTTATTTTTTTAAACAAAGCATTTATATGCTATTGGGCTGCAAATG
>Ga0114999_10003630_pt1 | contig 19200 bp, 16 predicted proteins | sample ArcticOcean_MG_C_3_FD_89820 | JGI IMG/M metagenome (GOLD analysis project Ga0114999, IMG submission 89820) | Marine microbial communities from western Arctic Ocean - ArcticOcean_MG_CB8_126 | ecosystem: Environmental > Aquatic > Marine > Oceanic | place: Arctic Ocean: Canada Basin | collected...
CCCTGGCGGCCGCCTTCACGCAAATGATCGTGCTGCCGTTCAGCTGCGGACTTGGCGGCATGGTGTCGGCGAACCTGTTTTCGGCCACTGGGCGCGACCACGTCATCATCGACGGCTACATGCGTGCCGGTTCGCTGGTAAGCGAGCAGATGTGGGTTAAGGATCATCTTGGAGAGGCGGATATCTCCGGGTCGAGTGTGTTCGCCGATCACCGTAGTACCATGGGATACACCTCGGTATGTACCCCGGGAGCATTGGCCGGCTTCGCTGAAATACACGAGCGCTTCGCAACGATGCCGTGGTCGCAACTGCTGCAGCCGGCCATCCGTACTGCACGCGAGGGCTTTTTCGTGAGCATGGACATGGCGACGCGGATGCGGGAGCGCCGAAACCAGGGGCAAGAGCCGGATTTTGCCACCCGCATCGAGGCCACCGAGGCTTGCGCGAAGATTTTTCTGAAGGCTGACGGCACGCCATTGGACGAGGGCGAGCTCTTGCAGAATCTCGATTACGCCGACACCCTTGAGCGTGTGGCCGCGAAGGGACCGCGCGAGTTTTACGAAGGCGACCTGGCGCGCGAAATCGTCGCCGATATCCAGTCTAATGGAGGCTTCATTACCGAGAGCGATATGCGGTCGATGCGGGCGAAGACGTACGCTCCGGTCAAAGGCCGTTATCGCGAGTATGAGGTGTTTTCAGATGGACCGCCTGGTGGTGGCCCGCTGTTGATCGAGGTCCTCAACACCCTGGACGGAATCGGGCTGGCCTCGATGGAACACAGCGGCGTCGACTACGCCAGCGCCCTGGCCACGACCCTGCAGCTGGTGAATGAGGATCGTCGCTCTTATCTGGGCGATCCGGAAGTGATCGGCGAAGAGCCGGGCGAGGTACTGATTTCACGACAACGCGCCGACACTCTACGCCAGCTGGTCCGCCAGGGTGCGGTCGGGTCCAAACCGCCGCCCGCAGAGGAAACCGATACCACCCATTTGACTGTCGTCGATGCGGCCGGCAACGTGGCATCGATCACCCACACCCTGGGCAATCACTCCGGCGTCGTTACTTCCGGTCTCGGCTTCGTCTACAACAACGGCATGAACCGCTTCGACCCACAGCCCGGGCGGGCGAGCTCCTTCGCTCCCGGTAAGGCCAGGCTGCATCTGATGATGCCGGCCATCGCCTTCAAGGACGGCATCCCTGCCATCGCCTTCGGAGCCCCCGGCGGCAACACCATTCTCGGTGGCATGGCGCAGGTGTTCATGAACGTGGTCGATTACGGAATGCCGGCAGCCGAAGCGGTTTTGACGCCACGCCTTTATGCCGAGGGCTCTACCGTGTGGGCCGAATCCGGGGTGCGCTCCGACGTGTTGGAGGCGCTGGCGGCAAAAGGGCATGACATCGTCCGCTACCCGAGTCCGTTCGCGCGTCGTCCATTGGTGCAGCTCGTCACCATCGGTGCTGATGGACAGTTGGACGCCTCTTCTGACCCAAGGGGCGACTTCGGACTCGCCTGGGCACGGGACAGCGTTGCTTCGTGAGTACCATGATGATTTTCACAGCAAGCGGCGGGAATTGGGGGAGGAGACCGTGAATGGTTGAGTTCGGCTCTATAATCCAGCTAAAAGGATCAGTCGTCGACACAGGCGGCAATGGTGTGGCCGGGGTTGTCGTCGCCAACGGCGAGCTCGTCGAGTGCACGGACAGCGCCGGCCAGTACGAGATCGAAGTCCGCGCCGGTACCCACAGATTCCTGTCGATCACCGTGCCCCGAGGGTACACCAGCACGGACGGTTACTTCCGTCGCCTGCAATTCCATGACGAAGGCGGCCACACCTTTACGCTTCAACGTCGGGAATCAATTCCCTCACAATTCACCGTCGCTCACATCACCGACCTGCACGTGCAGACGCCGCAAGACAAGAAAAAGGGAGAGAAGTTCCGCGACGGCTACGTCCTCCCTGAAATCCTGCACGCCGGCCTGGAGGCGGTCGAGGACGGCTCCGCTCCCGACTTCGTCATCGTCACCGGCGATCTCACCGAGGACGGCTCGACGGCTCAACTAAAGGCTTACCAATCCGTCGCCGCTGCATCCGCACTGACGATATACCCCGGCTTCGGCACCCACGACTCCAACGAACTCATCCTGCGCAAGCCTGGCGAAGCGGTCGAGGACGGTGGCGAGATTCGCGATTGGTTTACCGACAGTGCTCTGGGTGACACCTTGACCGGTTATTTCGAAACCCTTGTCGGACCTACCTACTACAGCTTCGACTTCGGCGACTGGCACTTCGTCCTCTACCCCAACGAACACTACTCCTTCTCGTTGTACGATCAGGTGCGCAAGGAGCGCTGGCTGACGGCTGACCTGGCGCGGCATCAAGGCCGCCCCATCGTCCTCGGCACCCACATGCCTCCGCGCCGGGAATGGCTCGACCAGCTGTCCGCGCACGACATCCGTCTTGTCCTGCACGGGCACACGCATTCGAGCAAGGTGTTCCGCTATCGAGACATACTCGTCACCTCGACCCCGGCGCTCGGTTGGGGTGGAATGGAGACCAATCCCCGAGGCTACCGGGAGCTACGCTTCGACCGAGATCAATTCGTCACGGAGTTGAAATCCGTCGGCGGCCGCACGGTTACTACAGCGCCGCCGGCATTGATCAACACCGATTCGACTTCCTCCCCCTTAAGCCTGGCCTGGGAGACCGAACTGCCTGCTCACGTCCACCGCGCTGCCCCGGTGCCGTTCGGGCAAGACCTGATCGTCAGCATGCAGGATGAAGACATGGGTGTGAACGGCGGCGTCTGCCGGGTGAGACAAAGTGACGGTTCGATCGTCTGGTGCACGCACACCGACTCGGCCGTACGCAACAGCGTCGCCATTGCCGACGATGCGATTCTCTCTCTGTCGCTTTGCGGCCGCCTGTCGCGGCTAGATGCGGACACTGGAAAAATCGTCTGGCAGGTCGACACCCACGGTTTTCCTGAGCGCTGGACTGCGACCGCGCCAGCAGTTGCCGACGGCGTTGTCTATGTCGGCGCCAAATCCGGGTACGGAGCGCACGACATCGCCAGCGGCGAACAACTCTGGTTTCGCCGTTTCACTGGCACCTTGGATATGATGGCCGACCACATCGGCGACAAGTGGGCGGCCTATTACAGACCGATCGTGTTCGATGACCTGCTGATCACGCTGGTGTCACGTCGTGGACTGGTGGCGATGCGGCGCGACAACGGCCGCATCGTCTGGGAGCGACCTCTGCCCAACTGTCAGGACTTCTGGTCGCCTCCTGTGATGGCCGGCGACCATATCATCAGCGGTGGTGAGTCCGAACATATGCTGGCTGTGCGGGCTCGCGACGGTGAGGATGTTTGGCACGAACGAGTGTTGGAAGACGGCGGATTCGACTACAACTACGTCACCGGGATGGTCGTCAGCGGTGAACGTATCTACGCCGGTGCATGCGATGGTAACGTCATCGCCTGCGACCTGAACTCGGGAAAGGTCCTATGGCGCTTCCAGTCGGGACCCAACGTCCTCGACATGGCCGCCCAGCACCGGGGCATAAGCACGGTCCTGGCGCCTCCGGTTTTGTTCGGAACGCAGGTCGCTGTCTGCGGTCTTGATGCCGTGCTCTATCTGTTGAACGCCGAAACGGGTGAATGTGAGGCCGAGACCGCGTTTGACGCACCCATCACTGCGGCGCCGGTTGTGCTCGATGATGGGGGACTTTGCGTCACCACCTGGACCGGTAAGCTGCGCTGTTATCGCATCGTCCGATCGGTGGTCTGACCCCTAGTCGCCAGGTTTGCCTGCACGTTTCTGCTTACGACAGCGAGGCCTTCAAGTCTCCGAGCAATGCCTGGTAGATCGGATTGCTGAATTCGGCAAGCCCTCCCTTGCTGTCTTCCCAGCTCGAGGTCCACAGCACAAAAGAGGCATCAGCATCGGTGACGGGAAAAACCTGAACCTGTCCGACGTAACCACTGACGTTGCCTTTGGAGAGCGCTCCGGGTCCATCGTCGATGCTGTAACGGCAGACGCGCTCGTCGTTGTCGAGGGATATCAGGGTCTCGTGAATCGCGCCATTGAGCAATCTTTTGGCGCCGATCTGCGTGCCGCCGGCATCGCCAACAACCTCGAGGCTCTGGACGACGTTCGGGAACGCCGACAAATCGTGAAAATTGTTCAAGGCGGCCCAAACCTTGTCAGCAGGTGCGTTGATGACGGCCGAATTGTAACATCCCATGATCTCATCTCCAGTCAGTGTATCGGGAGGTAGAGCGATCTAAGGTCTTAGACCGCGGCCAACAAGTCAAACGTGCGAGTAACGCTCAAGCTTCGGCACGTCTGTCGAACAGGAAAACACCGCAGCCAATCAGAGCGGTCCCGAAAAGGACCGAGTAGGCGGCGATGTCGAGGCCAGATGAAATCGAGTCGGCGCCGTCTCCCAGAAGAACGAGAGCCTGGCCAGAGGCGCTGTCGGCCTTGGTCAGGGGTATCCGGTAAGAGTCGAGCACATACCCCAAGAGACTCTGTGCGGGGGGTAGCAGGCGGACGTAGAGATAGAATGCGCAGCCGACGAAGACGGCCGATGCCAAGCCCTGAAAACGTTTGATGACCAGTCGCACTCCGGCAACGCCGCTGGCCGCCCCCAGGAAAACAAACAGCATCGCAAAGTAGACCTCTCCGATAAGGAGCCACAGGTGTCGTGGCGCGACTCTCGTCATTGACATCTGCAGATTACTATTGATCAGTTCCACGAGCCGCAGGTAGAGGATATGAGTGGCTCCGGTTGCCAAGACAAATATGGCAACCGCCACGGTGACCAGTGCAGCAACCTTGGACAGGAAAAGGGCAGATCGGCTGACCGGCAGCGATAACAGCAGGTAGTGTGTCTGCCCCTTCATCTCCTGGGCGAATGAGTGAGTGAGCAGGAACGGCATAACGAAAACGAATAGGTACGGCACCACCGCCCACAACATGTGAAAGGACCAATCAAGGCTGTTTGAGCTAGGCGTGCCGGCTATGGTCGAAGAGACGACCGATGTTTCCGTGTTCCAGCCAACTGATATCACTGAGACGAATCCGGCAGCAACCGTGAGTGCCAACAAGAAGATGAAAATGGTCCGGTGCTCTTTGATCTCTTTCAGGTACAGCGCCTTCCACTCGTTCACGATACCACCTCCTCGAAGATGTCACACAGCGATTGGTTGCGCTGCGAGCGCAATTCGTTGGAATTGCCCTTCAGTGCGATCTCTCCCTCGCGTAGAAAGACCACCTCTTCAATGAGCTCCTCGATTTCATCGACCAGGTGCGTTGAGATGAGGATGGTCTGCTCGCCCATGCGGTACTCGCGCAATAGCGCCTCGAGAATGCGCCGGCGTGAAGGTGGATCAATTCTCCCAAACGGCTCGTCCATGAGGACGACGGCGCTGGGCCGTGCAAAGGCGACGACGACTTTGAGTCTCGCCTTCTGGCCATCGGACAGCACGCCGATCTTGCGGTTGGCTTCAAGACGCATCAACTCGAGCAACTCGCGCTCTTTCTCCGGCTGCCAGTCAGGGTAAAAGGCCGCAACAAACTCAAGCTGCTCGCCAATCGTCATCCAGTCATAGAACGGGCTGACTTCAGGCAGGTAGGAGACCATGCGCCGGGTCTCAGTGCCGATCTCCAGGCCATTTATCTCGACCCTTCCTTCGCTGGCTCGTGCCACTCCGGCGATCACTTTGAACAGCGTGCTCTTACCGCTGCCGTTCTCGCCCAAGACCCCTACCACGCGGCCCTTGTCCACGCCCAGGGAAACGCCCCGCAGCGCCGTGGTGCCTGGATAAGTTTTCCACAAGTTGTCAACGGCGATCATGATCGTCTCGTCCCCTCTCCAATGCTGCGCAGAAGTTCCTCCACCTGCCCGGGCTTGAGCGCCAAGGATTGGATCTCGGCAACAAAGCGGTCTCGAGCCAGGCGTGCAAGCGTGTGTTTTTCTCTGGCAATCCGTCCGGGGTCTTCGGTAATGAACGAACCCTCACCCCGTCTGGTCATGATGAATCCGTCTCTTTCCAGCTCCATGTAGGCCCTCGACATGGTATTCGGATTCACCCGCATCTCTTTCGCCATCTCTCTGACTGATGGCAGCTTCTCGCCGCAGGGGTAGAGTCCCTGGGCGGCTCCCTTTTTGATCACCTCGATTATCTGCAGGTAAATCGGGCGGGTTGGATCAAACTCTACACTCATGGGAACGGCTACTCCAGGTCTCATTGCGGCTTCATGTATTATTGTAATAATAACATAGTACACTAGTATTATAGAGATATCAAGCAGAAATCGCTAAACGGGCACCCGGAGAAGATGGTCGGATGGAAGATCAGGTGCAGGCAGACATCACCAGGAAGCCGTACGAATCAGCGCCAGTTCACTTCGCCTGGTTGAAATCCCTTCACGTACAGTCCCGCCCCTTCACGCCGAGGAAAGGGGAAAGGACCGGTGAGCACAGGCGGATTGGCTTGCAGCTGAGCTAGCTTGTCCTCGTCCACCTCAATTCCTAGGCCGGCTGCGTCGCCGAGAACGATGAAGCCATCTTCGATATGACTGTCGAAGCGAATACAGTGTTCGCGGCCGGGCTCGACGACCTCCATGGAGACATGGTTTGGCAAGGCGGCGGCCAGGTGGGCCATGAAGTTGGCCTGACAGTTCATCATCGACACCGGCAGCTCGTAGGCGTGGCCCAGATGGGCGATCTGGCGACAACCGGTGAAACCGGCCTGAACGGCTGAGATGCTGAGGATGTCGACGGCCTGGTGCTGCACCAAGGGATAGAATTCACCGATCGTTCGCAGGTTTTCGCCGCTGGCCACGGCCGCCTTCACCTGTTGGGAGACCAGCTTCAGGCCCTCATGGTCCCACCGTCTGGCGGGCTCTTCGATCCAGGTGATGTCGTGGTGTTTCTCGATCTCGGCCATGTAGCGGATCGTCTGCTTCGGCGACCAGTACTCGTTGACATCGATGCACAGGTGCGGACGGTCCGAGGCCTTCGAGAGCGCCTCATGCATGATGCCGATACGGCGGATATCCGCTTCCTGGTCGAGCCCGATCTTGAGCTTGCCGCCGTCGACACCGCGTTCGGCCATGCCGTCGTAGAACGCGAAGAGCTCTTCATCACCCAGGTTGTAGTCTATGCCACTGGCATAGGCGCGGGCGCGGCCTTCGACCGACCCGAAGGTGCGCCACAAGGGCTCGCCGGCGATCTTGGCTTTGAGATCCCACAGGGCGATATCGATGGCGGATATTGCACCTGCTGCCAGCGCCAGACCGCTCTTGTGTACCTCGTCTACCATGCGGCGCCAGAGACCGATAACCTCGCGTGGGTCTTGGCCCTCGATCAGGCGAAACAACGGTTCGACATCGCCGGCCATCGGCGCCACTCCGCTAATTCCTTCATCGGTTTCGATCCACAGGAATCCCCCTCCCATGCCGTCGACGCCGCCGGGGTAATTGCAGTCGCCAATGGCACGGTCCAGACGAAAGCTGTAGGTCTCTGTGCGGTATCCAGTGATTTTCATTAGCTGTCCTTCATGCCTCCATGCCCTTGGCCGCTGCGGCCTTCTCTTCCTCTGTCGGGGGAATCTCGTACAAGCCTGCTCCGGGGCGCCGGCCGAATGGACTGGGCCCAGCCCCCGGCGGTACCCGCTCTATCGCCTGCTTCTCGAGCGCATCCACGTCGATTTCGATCCCCAGTCCCGGTTTGTCGCCCGGAATCGCCCAACCATCTACCACAGTGACGTCCGTCGTGAAGACACCATCGGGAGGCTCGACGTTGCAGACCTCCATGGTCATAAAATTCGGCATCACGGTGGCAAGATGAGCATGGATGAGGCCAGGTGAATTACCCAAGGTCACCGGCAACTCGTAGCCGAAGGCGGCATCCGCCAACTGCAGCGCGGGGGTGATCCCACCCATACCGCAGCTGACCTGAACGATATCGGCACTGTGATGATGGAAGTACGGCAGGAAGTCCCCAAGGGTGTCCAGGTTCTCCCCGGCACAAACCGCCGTACGAACGGAGTCCTTGATCCGGCGCAGACCGAGAAAGTCCCACCGTCGGGCAGGCTCCTCGACCCAGGTGAGATCGAATTCCTCCTCGATCTCACGCACCTTGCGAATCGCCTGCTTGGGCGACCAGTACTCGTTGGCGTCGATCAATAGCATCGGGTTGTCGTCAGCCTGCATCAGCGCATCGCGCATGAGTCCAATCCGACGCAGGTCTGCGTCCTGGTCAAGACCGACCTTGAGCTTGCCGCCTCGCAGGCCGTACTGGGTTGCCATCCTCGAGTACCAGGCATGCATCAATTCATCCGACAGGGGTATCTCAATGCCACTGGCATAGCAATGGATGCGGTCCTTCGATCCACCCAGAGTCTTCCACAGCGGCTCCTCATTGGCCTTGGCTTTGAGGTCCCAGACGGCCATGTCAAGAACGGCGATGGCATCGTTGATGAGCCCGTCATGCCCCCCCTTGAAGTGCTTGTTGGCCATGCGCTGCCAGAGGCCCTGGGCGCTGCGAGGATCCTGACCCTTAAGGACGCCTTCAACGAGAGCGCTGATCTGTGGACGCACACCGCCGCCACCCAGTCCTATACCGGTTAGTCCAGCATCGGTCTCAAGCTCGACAACGCAGCCGCAACCGCGAGTGCGGCCGGCCGGAGAATTGGCGTCGCCCATGCACCAGCCGAGATTGTAGAGGTACAAGGTTGTCTTGACTCCGGTGATTTTCACGCTCCACCTTTCGGCGTACTCATGACGCCGGTGTCATGTCCACTGTATCCTGTCATGCCTTATCCTGGCCGCCCTATCTCCAGTCCGATAGGGTTTGTGCAGCTCCCATATTAGCTCCGAAGAAATCCTTTGCCAACCTTTCGATTGGGACCACGATGAATCAGCGCAATGCCAATGACCCCAATATCATCATCATCACCACCGACCAGCAGCGACGGGATTCGCTCAGCTGCTACGGTTCCGATTTTACCAGTACGCCGCACCTTGACCGTTTGGCAGCCAGCGGGGTTGTGTGCGATCGCGCCTATACCCCCAACCCGGTATGCACGCCGGCGCGGGCGAGTCTGTTCAGCGGCCAGTACATGAGTCACCACGGTGCCTGGAATGTCGGCATGAATGTACCCGAGGATACGCCCATGTTGTCGCACCGATGTAACGACTTGGGCTATCGAACCCACTACATCGGCAAGGCGCACTTTCAGGCCTATATGGGGATAAACCAGCCTCCAAACAACGGCTCACCGACCGCGGACTCGGGTTCGAAGGAGACCAGGCAGGCCGATTGGGAGAGCCGTTTCGCCGACTGGAACGGACCCTACTATGGCTTCGACCGGGTCGAGCTGTGTCACGGTCACTCGACCGGAGGACTCGGCGGTCACTACGGTCTGTGGGTGAAGGAACAGGCGGCAGCAGCAGCCGCTGATTTAGAGTCGCTCAACAACGCCAGACCGCTTTCAGAGGCGCCAAAGTTTGGCGGCCGCGCGCTCGACTGGGATTTACCCGTGGCCTGGCACAACAGCGTATGGACAGCGGAGCGCAGCATCGACTTCCTCAAAAAACGCGGCGGCGCCGCACCGTTTTTTCTCGCCATCGGCTTTCAGGACCCGCACCACCCCCACGCCGTGCCGACGGACTTTGACGATCGCGTCGACCCTGCTGATGTACCCTTGCCCCGGTACCAGCATGGCGAACTCGACGACAAGCCACCGCACTTTGGACTTGCCCACCGAGGCGAGATCGAGCAGTCCGAGTTTCGCGGCGACTACCCCATTGCCGGGCAGGGCTCCAGTGCCGGGGACACCCGCGAGGTGTCTGAGACCGACGCACGCCAGGGTCGGGCGTACTACTACAGCATGGTTAAGCTGATCGACCAGCAAGTCGGGCGCATCCTGCGGTGCCTCGAAGAAGAAGGCCTCGCCGACAACACCATCGTCATTTTTACCAGCGACCATGGCGAATTGCTCGGAGATCACGGCTTGTGGATGAAGGGGCCCTTTCACTACGAAGAGCTGGTAAGGATTCCGCTGGTCGTGCGCTGGCCACAAGGCGGCGTATCCGGTGGCCGGCGGGTACCCGGGCTGTGCAGTCTCGTAGACCTGGTGCCGTCGGTTCTAGCCGCGCTTGGGGAGACGGTGCCCGATGAATGTGACGGCGTTGACGCCATGCCGCTGCTACGGGGTGAGTCCGAGGCCGTGCGTGAGCATTCGATCGTTGAGTGCACGGACGATCCTCGAGGCTTGCGCCTCAAGACCGTCGTCACCGAAAATCGCAAGCTCACTTACTATCACGGCTACGAATTCGGCGAACTCTATGACCTGGAGCTGGACCCGGGCGAGTTAGTCAATCGATGGAGCGACCCTACCTACAACGCAGATCGACAGCAGCTGATGGCGATACTCATCGACCACGCCGAGCGTCTTGAAAAGCGGGTTGAGCGCCTTTGTTACGCGTGAGCACGGCGGCTGACGATCTCAGATGCTAGTCCAGATGTCCCCAGGTACCTGGATTGAGCTGCGATTCGTCTTCGAGGGTAATCGCGTTGAGCGTCTCGATGACATCATCGGGTAACGGGCCGGCTTCAACGACGGCAACGTTGGAATCGATCTCGTCGATGCTAATGGTGCCGAACACCGCCACCGCCGGCCGCGGCTGAAACGCGGCGTACCTCAGCGCCAGTTCCGACATCGGCACCCCCATCTGTTGTGCCACGTCCGCCACCTTCGAGCAGGCGCCACGCAAGTCCTGCAACTTTTCCGGGAGTTTCGTCCATACCGGTGAGAGCGCGCCCTGCAGGAACATGGAGCGCAGGATGAGGCCCACCCCCTCCTCGTGCAGGCGCGGAATCACCCGACGCTCAAGGGTGCGGTCAAGCAGGCTGTAGGCGATCTGCACGGTGCGAAAGCGTCCACCGGCAGTCAGCGCTTCAAGGGGCGGCTCTTCTCCGTAGGTGGTCGCACCCCAGTGAAGCACTTTACCACTGCTGGAGAGCTCATCCATGACAGCCAGCAGCTCATCGGTTACAAACGGCGATGGTGCGCTGTGGATTTGCAGCAGGTCGATGCATTCGATGCGCAGTTTCCGCAGGCTCCCATCAACGGACTCCGACATTCGATTGCGCAGGTCATCGCCGGTGAACGGGCCATCCTTATCGCAGATGTTCAGCTTCGTGCCTATCACTGGCCGTGGCCGGATCGGCTCCAACGCCTCGCCGACCAACGGCTCGATGTCGCCGTAGGCCGGGGCCGTGTCGAAATAGTTAATGCCCAATTCAGCAGCCCGTCGCAGCAGGCGAATCGATTCTGCGGCAGCAGGCGGTTCCACCGGGTCGGCGCCGTAGCGGAGACCGATTTGCGCGGTGCCGAGGCCGAGGCTGGAGACCTCCAGACCCGTGGATCCAAGGGGGCGGTAATCCATAGAAATCTATATTTCCTCTAAAATGGAGAAATGGCAGAAACAGGATTGGTGGAAATGACTCCCCGCAAGAAAACGGATGAGCGGCTCCGCGGCAAGAGCCCTCACAGCCTCCCGGGTGCCGAGAAAAGCACTCGCTGGCAATCCTCCTTATCTTTTGTACGCTACTCTTACAGGAATGCCCTTTGCAGTCGCCCGTTTGACGAATATGCAAGCACCCCTTTTTTTCAAGGGTGACCAGACTGCAGAAAGCGATAGAAATGGTTAACAAGAAGACTGAAAAAAAGAAGCCGGCAAAGAAGCCGGCAAAGAAGCCGGCGGCCAAGAAAACCGCAAAGAAGATACCTGTAAAGAAGGTGGCCGCTAAGAAGGCAGCTGTAAAAAAGCCGGCGAAGAAGGCATCCCCCAAAAAGGCAGCCGTCAAGAAGTCCACCAGGTGGACCTGCCCAAACTGCCAGCGATCCTTTTCGAAAAATCACCAACCCCACTCCTGCCAGACTTCCTCAACGGAAGTTCATTTCAAAGGCAAGAACCCGGTGGCGATGGAGATTTACAACGCTCTGGTTGCCCAGTTGCGTCGATTCGGCGAGTTCCGCGTCGATGCCGTCAAAACATCGATCAACCTGATCCACAAGTACCACTTCGGCAGCGTTACAGTGAAGGACGAAGGGCTGAGACTTGGTTTCGTTTCGGACGAACCGATTCGCAGCGCCCGCATTGTTCAGACACAGGAGCTGGGACCCAGCCGCGTAGGACACTCGGTGAAGCTTCAATCCGCGTCCGAGGTCGACGCCGAGCTTCTGGGCTGGCTGCGTACGGCCCACGCCCTGCAGGGATGAGCCCGCGGGGTTTCGCACCCGCCCTGCGCACTCGCCGGATTCAATCCGCGCCCCAGCTTGCCCATTCCTCACGAGCACTATCGAGACCGTGACACGGATCGGAACAGTGGCTGATCGCTATCTGGCCCTGTCTGCTGTGCCCAATCGTAGGCTGTTAACCGGCGCGTCCCCGCACTATCTTGTCGAAGTTGGCCAGCTGCGCCGACTCACTACGACGGCCGTTAGTGTGCGAAAAGGAGAGGCTCATGACTGAAGCCACTGCATTGCGCGGCGGTACCCATCTGCACTTCACCGGCAACGCCCTACCCCAGTTCGGAAGGTACATCTTCGCCTTTCTGGGCTGCGTGCTGGTGGTGCCGGCGCCATGGATGGCGGCCTGGTTCTGGCGCTGGTTCGTCGACAACACCGAAGCTGAAGACGGCACGCAGATCAGTTTCGAGGGCCAGGGGGCCGAAATCTGGCTGCCGTTGATGGTGCTCGCACTCATGGGCGCCTGGAGCGGGTTTGTTCCCTGGCCTCAGAACCTGGAAATGATGAGTCCCGTCATACTGGTCCCACTCAACATATTCCTCTACCTGCTGGTCACTCGCTGGCTTGTCACCTCTTTGCGCTTGAACGGCGGGCGCGTCTCATTTGTCGGTTCATCTTGGCCTTACCTGGGATACTTCCTGCTCTACTTCGTCTCCCTTTTCACCATTATCGGTTGGGCCTGGGTGCTGGCGGCCTGGCTGCGCTGGCAAAGCAGCATGGTCGTCGGCGATGTCGTCGTTTCGTTCGCCGGCAAGGGACACGAGATCCTCTGGCGCGGTTTGCTGGCCCTGCTCGGATTCCTCCTGGTCATCCCCATTCCGTGGATGATGACGTGGTCGACCAAGTGGTTCGTGAATCAGATTTCGATAGCGCCTGCGTCCGGTCAAAGTGCGGCAGATCTCATTCAGATCGAGTTCCCGGCAGACACGCCGGTCTCACCGAGCAGGACACTATGACGCAGATCAAGCGCCCGTCTACCGAGATTATCGAGGCCCTCAAGAACATCGGCTGCGATTCCGTCTGCTCGACGCTGGATGCCCTAGGGGTTCGGCGCAATATCATAGAGGGCCCTATCGCCCGAGTCCCCGGCAGCTCGATCGTCGGTCCGGCGCTGACGCTGCAGTTTCTGCCGACGCGCGAAGACCGCTTGCCGAATTTCGAAGTCCCTGACATGTCGGCGCAGGAGACCAAGCGCGAGGTCGAAGGGGAAGAATCGCAGGAGAAGACCTCGGCCCTGTGGGCGGTCCTGCTTGAGACTCAGCCCGGTGACGTCATCGTCGTCGACGCCCGCGGCGATCGCACCACCGGTTGTTTCGGTGAAATGTTGATGACCTACTTCAAGGCTCACGGTGGCGCCGGCGTTGTCATTGACGCGGGCATTCGCGATTCGCGTCAGATTTTCGAGGATCTAAAAGTGCCCGTCTGGTCGACGAGCGTATCCACGGCGGGTGCCAGCCACATGAATATGTACCCGCACGCCATCAATGTGCCCATTGGTTGCGGCAAGGTGCTGGTTAACCCAGGCGACATCATCATGGCCGACGACGGCGGTGCCATTGTCGTGCCGCCGTTTCTGGCGCCGCGCATCATTGAGATCGCCGGTGCTCGTGACTACAAAGAGATCTTTGTCCGACGAAAACTGCAAGAGGGCGGGGACCTGATGAAGTACTATCCGTTCAACGCACAAGGCCAGCTCGAGTACGATGAGTGGCTAGCCCAGCAGGAGAAGGATTAGCCACACGTGAGGCACGCGGTGCCTGCCTTACCCGACATCAGCGATCGCGGTTTTTTCGCTTGAGCACTCGGTGGCGCCTGACGACGACCATCTTTTTTGTGCTCATGGGCGCCGGCGCGCAACAGGCCTTTCTGGTCCCCTATCTCGGGCGCGTGAACGGCTGGTCGTCCCTTCACGCCAGCTACCTGATCGGTGCCACCTACTTCGCGATGATGGTTGGTCGCGTCGCCCACATCTACCTTCTCCCAGGATGGTCGGACCGTCGCCTGATCATCGTCGGTTCGCTGACATACCTCATCTTCACGCTGGCGATATTTACGGTTGCCCATGTGGATTCGTACCTCGTCGCGCTCTCGAGCGCGCTGCTTTGGGGTATGGGTGGGGCAATGATGTGGGCCGGTACGGCGATGCAGACTCTGGTTATCGCCGACGAGGCCAAGGGTAGGCAGTACGGAACGAGCATGGGTATTCTCTATGCCGCTGCCAACGCCGGTTGGCTCGCTGGCGTGATTGTGCTCGGCAACCTCTACGAACGGCTACCGCCAAGCGACTTACCGCTGCTCTACCTGGCCGCATCTGGTCTGACCCTGCTCGGCGTTGTACAGGCGATGCGCTTGCCGGCCACCACCAGGTCGGGCGCCGCGCCAAGCGAAGCGCGGGTGTTGGCGATCGCCGTGCAGCCACGGCTGCTGGTGCCTGGGTTGCTCTTGCTGGCGGCGTCGTTGTCTTTTGGTCTCATCCTGGGGGCGTTTGGCACCTTCGTGAACGAAGTCTACGGAGCCCGGTGGGTATGGGTCTCAGTCAGCTTGTACCCGGCGGTGCGAACGGTGCTGAGCTTTGTCGGCGGGTACTTGATGGACCGAGCCGGCCAAGTTCCTGTACTCGTTGGAAGCTTTCTCGGGGGTGCCGCCGGCTTACTGGTCACCGTGTTATGGTCGCATCCGCTGGGGGTCGTCTTCGGTGCCACCATGCTGGGTTTGGTCAGCAGCACCGTGCCGGTTGTGACCGGTGCCATGATCGGCTCCACCGACATCCGCCAGCGCCCTCTGGAGTTCGGAATCGTCTTCACCTGGCGCGATCTCGGCGTTATCATCGCCGCCGTCGGCGCCAACGCCATCGGCCTCACTTTTGACCTCCACGCGGCATTCCTTTTCTTCGCATGTGTGTTTTTGCTGTGCGGGTTGCTGTCCCTGTACCTGCGCAAGACCCTTACCGAGAGAGGTTGATTGAATGAAGGACAACAACCGTGGAGATGTCGAAGAGCTACCTCCAGCCGCCGCGGCGCAACTGGCCTCACTGGTCGGTATCGGTTGCCAATCGGGCGATGTCATCATGGGGCTCTCGTCGGTGCGCCGAGGACGCGGTTTGGCTTTTGTCTTCGTGGATGCCGGTATTGCCCCCGGGACACTGGCTGAAATGGCGCGCCTGCGGCCATCCGGGACCCAGGTCTATCGAGTCTCGCCGCTGAGCCAGATGACCGAAGCTGCCGGCCGCAACGATGTCTTTATCATGGGGGTAAAGTCGGGCTCGCTGGCCGACGGTATGCGAGCCAAACTTGAGCGTGCGGCCTTACTGAAACCCGCAGCTCGCGGCAGCTTTACTCATCTACTCGAGGGGATCACACGGGAACACCTGACGATCAGCGAGGTGAGGATCACCCCGATCAGCTACAAACCAGAGGATGGCTCGTACGTCCACGAGTGCGGCCCCGTGGTGCTGACCAAATGTGATGAGACCGTTGTCGAGATATTCACCGACCAGGGTCTAGTGGGCATCGGCCCGGGAGGCGCCCGTCCCGTTTTGGGCCCGGGTGGTTATGACCACCTGATCGGCCGCAATCCCTTCGATGTCGAGCTGATGGCCCTGTCGCCGGGTCTCGACGTCGCCTGTTGGGACTTGATCGGCAAAGCGACAGGAATGCCGGTTTACCGGCTGCTGGCCACGGACCACGAGCCGGATCCAAGAGTAAAAGCCTACGCCAGTGGCGGCGTCAACTGGACCTATTTCGACAAGAAAGACGGTTCCGCGTACGGCGCCGAGGCGCTGATTGAAGAGGCGCTGCGCTACAAGGAGATGGGCTTCGATACCTTCAAGTGGCGACCCGGGACAGACTGGGAAGAGGACGGTATCACACCGGCGGTCCTGGGTGAGATCTGCCGTAAACTGCGAGAGGCCGTAGGTCCGGATTTCGATCTCGGCCTGGAAAAGAAGGGCTACGACACCTGGACGATGGAGGAGTGTCTGGAGATGGCCCCGATCATCAATGAACTCGGGTTCCTCTTCTTTGAGCAGCCAATGGGGGATGTCGGGGAGGCCCAGTTTGACGACTACCTGCGGCTCAAGGAGCAGATGCCCCAGGTCATGCTCTGGGGTGGGGAGGGCCTGGGAAGTACCAGTGAAATTCGTCCCTGGATCGTACAGGGAATCTACGATGCCCTGCAGACGGATTGTCACCGCATCGGCGTCACTGAAAACTGGTACATCGGCCGTGTCGCCGACTACTATGGTCGCAAGATGGTCATGCACAACTGGAACAGCGGCCTCGGGACAATGTGTAACGTGCATTATATCGCTGGCGTGCCATCGGGCCATATGGTCGAATTCTTCCTCTATCCGAACGAGTTTCGCTATGGCTTGTTCACCGAGCCGATGCGGGCGCAGGACGGCTACATCACGCTCTCCGACAAGCCGGGCTTCGGTCTCGAGCTGGTCGAGGACTTCGCCACCCGCTTCCCGCACATCCCAGGCACCAACACCCTTGCCAACCCACGCTATCCTCATGCCTGGGAACGGGCCGCGGTAAGAAGCAAGGCCGTCGTGGACGGGTACAAGTAGATGACCCACACCGAGCTGCACCAGCAGACGCCGCTTTTCGAGTCGCTGCAGATGAGCGCGACCGCAGGCAAGCGAGTTCTACTTAAAATGGACTGCTACCAGCCCGGGGGCTCCTTCAAGATCCGAGGTATAGGGCGCCTATGTACCGAGCATGTCGAAGCGGGCACGGAACACCTCGTCTGCTCTTCGGGCGGCAACGCCGGCCTTGCCGTGGCCTACAGTGCTCGACAGCTTGGCGTGGCTGCCACCGTCGTCGTGCCCGAGACGACCTCTGAGGAGGTCCGTCATCGGATCGGCCTTGAGGGAGCCAACGTCATTGTCCACGGTGAGGTCTGGGACGTCGCGGACGTCTTTGCAAACAAGCTGTCAAAAGAGGTCAACGGCGCCTATATCCATCCTTTTGATCATCCCACTACCTGGAAGGGCCACGCCTCGATGATCGAGGAGGCCGTCCGGCAATGCGAGCAGCGACCAGACACCCTCATCGTCTCGGTCGGTGGCGGCGGCTTACTATGCGGTATCATGGAGGGCCTGGAGCAATGTGGCTGGGAGGATGTGCAGGTGATTGCCGTCGAGACCAAGGGCGCAGACTCGCTGGCGACCGCGGTGGCCAGCGGCGAACTCGTCACCCTCGACCGTATTGCCAGCATAGCGACAACTCTTGGCGCCCGACGCGTGGCTTCAAAGGCGTTCGAGTACGCCACCACCCGCGACGTTATGCCCTGGGTGGTCTCTGATGCCGCTGCCGTTGAGGCCTGCCTCAAGTTCAGCGAAGATCACAAGGTACTGGTGGAACCCTCTTGCGGGGCTTCCCTCTCCCTCGTCTACGACCGTGCTTCGGTCCTGGACGAGGCGCAAACTATCCTGGTCATTGTTTGCGGTGGTTCTGGCGTCACCATCGACAAGCTGTTGGCATGGCGGGACTCGCTCAGTTGAGCCTGGCAGTTGAAGCGATCGGTCTCAATGCCTTGATTGTGGTGGCACACTAACCTGAAAAGCCAAGGAGGTACCAACCGATGAAGATCGTCGTGCTAGATGGATACACCCTCAACCCGGGCGATCTTTCCTGGGAGGGCCTTGAGGCCCTGGGCAACACCGAGATCTACGACTACTCGGCGCCTGACGAGATCGTCTCACGTGCCCAGGGAGCGCAGATCATTCTGCCGAACAAGGCCGTCATCTCCAAGGAGGTGATCGATCAGCTACCGGACTTGAAGTACATTGGCGTACAGGCCACCGGGTACAACGTCATCGACATCAAGGCGGCCGCTGCGCGCGGCATCGTTGTCACCAACATTCCGACCTACGGCACGCCTTCGGTGGCGCAGATGGTGTTCGCCCATGTGCTGAACCTCACCCAGCGCGTTGCCCATCACGACGACACCGTTAAGGAAGGTCGTTGGACCTCCAATCGCGATTTCTGCTACTGGGACTTCCCGCTGCTGGAACTGATGGACCTCACCATGGGCATCGTCGGCTATGGCCGCATCGGTCAGCGCACCGGCGAGATCGCCAGCGCATTCGGCATGAAGCTGCTCGTCCACGACGAGTACATCAAACCGGCCGATCACCCCAACGCCGAATTCGTCACCGTCGACGAGGTTTTCAAACGCAGTGACGTCATCTCCCTGCACTGTCCGCTAACACCGGAGACGGAAAAGCTGGCCAACGCCCACCGTCTTGGCCTGATGAAGAAGACGGCTTTCCTGGTCAACACCAGCCGCGGTCCCCTCATCGACGATCAGGCACTGGCCGATGCCCTTAACGCCGGCACCATCGCCGGCGCCGGACTCGACGTGCTCACGGTGGAACCGCCCTCCATGGACAATCCGTTGATGAAGGCGAAGAACTGTTACATTACGCCGCACATCGCCTGGGCCACGCGCTCTGCACGCTCGCGGCTGCTCAACACACTGGTCGACAACGCCAAGGCTTTCATCGACGGCAAGCCGCAGAACGTGGTCAACTAACGTGTTCGATCTCACCGGTAAGGTCGCCATTGTCACTGGCGGCAATAGTGGCATCGGACTCGGGATGGCGCAGGGGTTGGCCGCAGCCGGAGCGACCGTCGCCCTGGCCGCGCGCACGCAGGACAAATCGCAGCGCGCCGCCGCCGAGATCGAAGCTGCCGGCGGCAAGGCGTTCGCCGTTGTCTGTGATGTAACCGATGGCGACAGCATCGAGGCGATGGTGGCGACGGTGACGCAGCGCTGCGGGCACATCAACATTCTCGTCAACAACGCCGGTACCAACATTCGCAAACGCCCGGAGGAGCTCAGCTTCGAAGAATGGCGCAC
>Ga0114999_10003631_pt1 | contig 19197 bp, 16 predicted proteins | sample ArcticOcean_MG_C_3_FD_89820 | JGI IMG/M metagenome (GOLD analysis project Ga0114999, IMG submission 89820) | Marine microbial communities from western Arctic Ocean - ArcticOcean_MG_CB8_126 | ecosystem: Environmental > Aquatic > Marine > Oceanic | place: Arctic Ocean: Canada Basin | collected...
AAAATCTGTGTGTTTGCATTTATAATATCTTCTGGAGTCCCAGTATCTTTCCAGTAATCAGTTATTATTTCATAACTTATGTTATCATTCTTTTTTAATAGAACGTCTAGAGCATCTGTTATCTCTAATTCATTTCTCCATGAAGGTTTTAGATTATCTATAACATCAAAAATTAACGGTGTTAATAGATAGATTCCTGTCACTGCTAAATTCGATGGTGGATCCTTTGGCTTCTCAATAATCTTTAGAATTTTTTCATTTTTTATCTCCGCAATTCCAAATCTACTTGGATTGTTTACTTCACATAATAAAATAGTAGAATCAAATTTTGAATTTTTGAAAGTTGTGACATATTCTGTAATTGGTCTTTGTATGATATTATCTCCTAAAAATACCAAAAATTTTTCTTTATCGACAAATTCCTTACACAATCTAATTGCATGTGCAATTCCTTTGGGTTCATCTTGTTTTATGTATGTAATATTAACTCCAAATTTATCTCCATTTTCATAATATTCTCTAACTTTATTTGATCCAACGCCTCCAATAATTATTGCAATTTCTGTTATACCTGATTCTTTAATTGATTCTAAACAATATTCAGACATTGGTTTGTTTGCAATTGGCAATAATTGTTTTGGACCTGTATGTGTTAATGGCCTCAAACGAGTTCCATGTCCACCGTGAAGAATAATTCCTTTCATTTTATATCAAAATTTTAATTATAATTTATTAGAACTTTTCCATGGAGTTGAATCTAATACAGTTGATGATATCTCATTCAAAATATCTGGATTATCTAAATACCACTGAATTGTTTTTTCTAAACCTTTGTCGAAACTAGATTTAATTTCCCAACCTATTTCTTTAGATATTTTTCTCGAATCCATACTATATCTAAAGTCATGTCCAGGTCTATCTTCAACAAATTCAATTAGATCCTCTGATTTATCCATTATTCTTAAAATTTTATTTACAATAGTAGTGTTATCAATTTCATTATTTGCAGAAACATTATATGATTCTCCTGACTTACCATCTGAAAGCAGCATTTCTATGGCATTACAATGGTCATCAACATAAATCCAATCTCTAATATTTTTACCTTTACCGTAAATTGGAATTTTTAAATTTTGATTTGCCAAAATTATTGTTTTTGGTATTAATTTCTCTATAAATTGTCTTGGTCCAAAATTATTTGTACACCTTGTAATTATTACATCCGAATCAAATGTAGTGGAGTAAGAATTTATCAAAAGTTCTGCAGCAGCTTTTGTAGCAGCATATGGACTAGATGGATTAATTTTTGCTTGTTCATCTGCAGTTCCTTCAATTAAACTTCCAAAAACTTCATCAGTTGAAATCTGAATCATACGTTTCTTTTGTTTTGTAATTATATCTAAAATTGTAAATGCACCTCTAATATTAGATACCAAAAATGGGTTTGCATCATTAATACTTCTATCTACATGTGATTCCGCTGCAAAATTAATCACTGCATCACACTTTGTAATTTGTTCTTCCATGAATTTCTTGTTTGAAATATTACCTTTTACAAAATTATATTTATTTGAGTTTTCAATTTTAGATAAATTTCTGTGATCTGAACCATACAATTCTGCATCAATATTGGTTATCTCAAATTCCTCTTTTTCTAATAATTTCAAAATAAAATTACTTCCAATAAATCCGAGTCCTCCAGTAACAAGTAATTTCATACAATCAGAAATTTTTCAATCCTAATAAAATATTGTATAGTTTACTTAGTACGTTTAAATCCAAACTTTTATTGGCTAAAATCTTTATTTTTTCATGTGGATAAACAAAATTTCTTTGTATGGGATTTAGAAAATCATCAAACCAAAGATGTCAAAGATTCTCATACTAATGGGGAATTGACCGTAATTTGGAGAGATTGGGACAAGATCATCAAAAACCCTGCGATGATTTATGTTAATTCAGTTAACCCTGGAGAAATTAAAGGTCCACATATCCATAAAAACAGAACAAGTTATTTTTATTGTATTGATGGCAAAATGGCTATAATTATACAAGACCCAGATGGAAAATATCATGAAATTGAAACAGATTCTACAGAATCTAAATTAATTTCTGTTTCAAATGGTGTTGCTGCTGCAATAATCAATCCATCAAAAGCCATCTCAAAAATTTTGGTATTAGCAGATGTAGCGTGGAAACCAAATGACAATGAAATGGAAAATTGTATTTTTAATAATTATGATTGGAAAAAATGGGAAACAAGATAATTATCAATCAATATTTTGAATTTTTATGACAAAAAAATGGGGTAAAATAAAAAATAAACTAGGTGATGGTGGAATTGTTTCAATTGGAGGAACTGATATTATTGCTACTGCTATTTCTTCGATTCTATGGTTTATACTTCCAACTTTTTTATCAACTGAAGAATATGGACAAATTCATTATGTTTTAGCGATAGCTGGAATTGCTTATACCTTTTGTATGATTGGTAATAGAGATGTAATAACAATTTTCACATCAAAATCATATAATCTAAATTCTACATTATACTTTTTTAGTCTGATTTCTAGTTTCATAGCAATTATAATTGTATTTTTTATGTTTAAAATTGATTCAGGAATTATCATTTTAGCTTTTGTAATAAATGATTTAGGGCTTGGTTTTCTACTAGGGAAAAAATCTTTCAAACAATATCCATTTTATATAATTACTCAAAAATCATTGGCATTAATTTTATGCCTTACGTTTTATTCTATTTTTGGTCCAGAAGGAATTCTTTATGGTTTAGCACTTTCATATTCCCCTTTCTCAATATTAATTTATCAAGGATTTAAAGAATCAAAGATTAATTTACTTTCATTAAAATCACATGGGGAATTTCTTTTTAATAATTACATCCTTAATTTAGTTGGCGCTTTAAAAGCAAATCTTGATAAATTTTTAATTGTACCAATATTGGGGTTTAGTGCTTTAGGAAATTATGCACTTGCAATGCAAGCATTTGCTGTATTTATCATGTCATCTGGAATTGTTTACAAATATGTTCTTGCACAAGATGCTCGTGGGATATCAAGTAAAAAAATTAAGCGGCTAAATGTTCTACTCTCTATTGGAATAGCAGCCTTTGGTTTTTTTATTGCACCAATAATAGTCTCAACAATATTTCCTAAATATGAAGATGCTCTGATTGTAATTCAAATTATGAGCATATGTGTTATTCCTGCAACAATAGGACAAATGTTAATGTCAAAATTCTTAGGTCAAGAAAAAAGTAGATTTGTACTCATTGGTAGAATTATCCAATTATCTGTTATGGTGTCAGGAATTTTAATTCTAGGAACAATTTATGAACTTATGGGTGTTGCAATTGCATATTTATTGTCAACTTCAAGTCAAGCAATTTATTTACTTATTTGTAGTAGAAAATTCAAGCACTCATAAATCTAAACAAAGTATACTATTTTTTTTATACAGGGATAAAAAATATTGATAGTTGAATGATAATTTAAAAAATGAAATTCTTCTAATTGATAATTCAATGGACGTAAATTTAATAAATTTCAATTCTAATTTTAAAGAAATAATTACATTAGATTATCTATCACACATAAAATTAAAAAATAAAAAGATTAATCACACTGAATCAGAAACTTTCATCTCTAAATCAGAATTTGATGAATTAGACAAATTATCGTACAGTTTTGTAAATTGGCATGAAAATTCAGGTATAAAGAATTTAATTGTATATAGAGAAGTTAATGTTGGAAAATTATTTTATGCAGAATTCTATGCATCCTTATTACCAGTTATCAAATTATTTTCTGAAATCTCAAAAATTGTAAAAAAATACGATAAATTCCTTTTTCACGTATCCCACAAAATTTCTAATTTTATAAAAATTTTTAACCAAAATTTTAAAGAAATAAAAAATGAAAATATTACAAAAAAATCTTATGAAGGTAATGTCAATTATGAAATAAAATTTAATAAAAAATCCTTTAAAATCCAACTCTCTTCATCACAATTTAAATCTATAAAAAAAATTTCTGAAAATATTTTTCAAAAAATTTTTAATAAAAAATATGATTCAACAAAAAAATCCCACGTTCTTGTAGAATTTGATACAATTAAATCTCAAAAATTATTCTCAACTTTTCCTAATTCTTCAAATTTTATTTTATATAATAGACGTAGACCATATGTATGGAATTCTAATTCATTTTCTATTTTAAAAAATTCAAATGTAATTTTCATCAATGAAAATAAATTAAATTCAAATGAAAAAGTTGATATTATGTTGCCGAATGATTGGTCAACTAAAACTATTAATGAACTTAAAGAATTTGAAAAATTTTTCCATGATTTTTTCATTATTAATAATGAATCATTTTGGGAAATTATAAAAAAAGAATTTTTTTCTTTATGTGAAATAAAATTTAAAGAATTAATCATTGAAATTGATATGGCCATAAAATTTATTCAAACTGTTAAGCCATCTACTATAACAATTATGTATGAAGTTGGAATTATTGAACAGATTTTAATTTTATGTGCGAAAAAATCTAAAATTCCAATTTTTCTTTTGCAACATGGAATATACCATGATGATTTTTCTGCCATCGATTTTAATCTCTTTTCTGGTGTTCTACCAAAATATTCTGATTATTTTCTTGTATGGGGAAAACATATGGATGATTATTGCAAAAAAATTGATTTACATTCTACTCCTATCAAAATTTTAGGCAATCCATTTTTTGATGATTATCTAAATAATTTTTCAAAAAAAATTCATTCCAAATACATTTTATTGGCTGCGCAAGGACCTACTGATTTTTCTTTAGATGATCATAAAAATTCTGTTTCTGAAAAATATATTCAAAGTATAAGAGAAATTTGTTTACTTGCAAAAAAATATGAAAAAGAACTAATTATAAAACTTCATCCTGATCCAAATGATCTTGATATTTCTTCTCACATAAAAGATGAGTTTCCTAATGTGACAGTAATGAAAACTGGTAATATGAAAGAATTAATCCAAAATTGTGAACTCTTTCTTTGTATTGATATCTCAACTGCTATTCTTGAAGCACAATTACTTGAAAAACCTACAATTAGTATTTCGGTCAAAGAAAACCTTGGATTATCAAAATCAAAAATTTTTGAATATTGTATTAGAACTGATGCAAACAATCTTGATAATCATTTTAATAAAATTTTTAATGATTCAGAATTTAAAAATAATTTAATTTTAAAAGGAAACCAATTTTTAAATGATTATTTAGTCACAAAAACCTCTGCTTCAAAAAATTTCATTGATTTTTTAAATAAATTTTAGTCATTTTTTATTGAATGCAAGTATCCTTCATTTTTAATAAAATTTGAATTAATATTTTTCAATTCTGGTTCTTTTTCTAGTAAAACTAATACATCATTCATAGAGAAATTATTATTATTTTTATATAGTTTTGAATAAATTTTTTTAACAAACTCAAAATCTTCTTTGTTATCTACTGACCATTTTAAATCATTTAATTTTATTTTTGTATTATTATTTACAATTAAAATTTTATTTTTTTCTGTATTTTTCCATATATATGGAGTCACATGCTCTCTTTCTGATTTTAATTTTGATTCATTCCATGCATTTTCTAATGCATCAAATGTAAAACATTCAGTATCTAATCCATTAGGATATGTTTTACTATCATTTGATGCATAATCATATTTTCCTGAAATAAATTCCTCCAAAACTTTACTACTTTCATTTGAATCAATTAATGGACAATCAGCAGTTATTCTAATAATTATATTTACATTATATTTTTTTGATGCCTGATAAAATCTATCTAATACATCGTCTGTTTTCCCTCTAAAACTTTTTAATCCAAAACTTTCTGCAATTTCAATTATTTTATCATCAATATTTCTTCTAGTAGTTGCAATAATTATTTCATCTACATCCATTTTTTTTATTCTATTTATTACGTGCCAAAGCATTGATTTCCCTTCAATATTCATTAATATTTTATTTGGTAATCTCCTTGAATCTGTTCGTGCTTGAATAATTATACATTTTTTATTTTTCATATTTTTTATTATTCAATAAATGAATTAGCTTTCTTAATTACAAAATTAATCTCTTCATCAGTTAAATTGGGGTGCATTGGTAATGTAACCACATCCTTACCAACTTGTTCCGTATTTGGAAGTAAAGTTTTCTTCTTATAATATGTCATTAAATGAACTGGTGGATAATGTGCTCCTGTTTCAATCCCACTTTTCATCATTTTTTCCATGAATTTTTTCCTATTTTTTACTCTAATCCAGTATAAGTGATAACTAGAATCTTTATCAAGCGGCATTTTTTTATTTAAATTTAGTTCTACTGAATATCTTTTTGCAATATCATATCGCTTTTTATTTGAACTTTGTATTTTTTTTAGTTGTTCAATTCCGATTGAAGCTGAAATTTCATCCATGTAGTAATTATATCCTAATGATGTTACATCATAAAATGCACCTTTTCTTTCATCTATCCCACACCACCTGAGAGAATTCAATTTTTTCTTAACCTTTTTACTATTTTTTGTATTAATTGTAATTGCACCCCCTTTTGGCATTGCCAAATTTTTTACTGGATGAAAACTGAAACAACAAAATTCATTTTCTGATCCAACTATCTTCTTTTTATTTTTTGTACCACATGCATGTGCCGCATCTTCTACTATTGTTAATGATTTTTTTCTTGCTATTTTTTTCAATTTTTCCATTTTTAATGGAAAACCTCCAAAGTATACTGGTACAACTGCTTTTGTTTTTCTTGTAATTTTATTTTCTAAATCATCAAGATCAATAGACAATGTCTTTGGTTCAATATCAACAAAAATAGGAATGCCTCCATTGTATGCGATTGCATGAACTGTTGTTACAAAAGTAAAAGATGGAACGAGAACTTCTTTTCCTTTGATATTAGCTAAATTTAATGCTAAGTGCAAAGCAGCAGTTCCACTGTTCACTGCAACACATTCTTTTGCACCAATATAATTACAAAATTTTTCTTCAAATTTTTTTACTAGATTATTTCCTGCTCCTGATGCCCAATTATAACTTTCTAGTGTATGCCTTGATGCAATAATTTCTTTTTTATTAATTTTTGGTGAAAATAATTTTATTTTATTTTTCATATATTTCACTCATGAATATTTGTTGATAAATCATTCAACTCTAAATCATTAATTCTATTAATATTGTTTGTCATATTTTGTAATTCATCAAATGTAATTGAAAATTCTGAATCAGGTCCAATCGAATTATCCATCTTTACATGTTTCTCAATAAATATTTCATTACATCCTGAAGATTTTTTTAAAATCATAAATGTTATTGGAATAATTATTCCAAGTGTGTGATCTGAAAAAAAATCATTTTTTAGTAGTTCATTCCAATTAATTTCTTTATCCAGAGTTGGATAATTTGCCACACAATATGTATACTGATACGTGTTGTTTTCAAATTCATTTTCCATGAATTTTTTGTTTACTCCATTTCCTATGCTGATAAATGTTTTTTTCTTTGTTTTACTTACTGCATGAATTGTTTCCTTTGAAAAATCATGTTTTAATGCAGCAGTCCAGGAGGCAATTTTATGAATTTCGACATTTAATGATTCTAAAAAATCAACTGCTTCTGGATAAAAAACACTACAAAACCATTTTATTCCAATCTTATCTGCATAATTTTTTAATTCTACTGCAACTTCTTCACTCAATTCTGATTTTTTTATTTGTTCCCAATCCGGATCTGTAGTTTCATAGATATCTTCAGCTCTCCACATTTGAAATTTTACATGTGTGGCACCACTTTCTTTCGCTTTTTTGATATGCTTTTTTCCTAACTCAATATCTCCTTGCCAATTTGAACCAATTTCTGCAATTATGTTTACTTTCATCAAATTTTTACTAAATTTCATTATTTATCTACCACTATTCTTTAGAGTTATTTATTATTATAATATAGTTCAAGTTTTATACCATGTATATTGAATTCCAACACTTGTTAAAGAATAAAAATATTCTAATTACTGGTGGTACAGGATCATTAGGTCATGCATTAACAAAGAAATTATTATCAATGGATGTTAAAACAATTAGAATTTTTTCACGTGATGAAAATAAACAAATCCAAATGGAAGAAAAATTTAATGATAGTCGTCTTCGTTTTCTTATCGGTGATGTTAGAGATAAAGAAAGATTACAAAGAGCAGTTGAGAATATAGATATAGTTATTCATGCGGCTGCATTAAAACATGTGCCTGTTGCTGAGTATAATCCATTTGAAGTGATTAAAACAAATATTTATGGATCACAAAATGTATTGGATGTATCAATGGATGAAGAAGTTGATCTTTGTCTTGCTATTAGTACTGATAAAGCAGTATCTCCACTAAATCTTTATGGTGCTACCAAATTAGCAATGGAAAAATTATTTATTGCTGCAAATAATTTAAAAGGAAAAAGAAAAACTAAATTTTCTTGTGTTAGATATGGTAATGTTTTGGGTAGTAGGGGTTCAGTTGTTCCAAAATTTATTGAACAAATTCAATCACAGAAAAAAATTACAATTACAAATCCAAAAATGACTAGATTTAACATAACTCTTGATGATGCATTAGAACTAATTTTACATGCAATAAAGTTTTCACGAGGTAATGAGGTTTTTATTCCTAAACTAAAATCATATGTACTGTCTGATTTGGTGGCTTCTTTAAAAGATATCTCCTCCATATCTTTTTCACAAAAAAATATTTCTCTTAGGCCTGGAGAAAAAATGCATGAATTATTATTAAATGAATATGAGATAAAATTTTCCATCGAGTCTAATGGTGTATATATTCTTCTCCCATCAGATTTTACAAATAAATCTGATATTCGTAAAATATACCCAAAATCGAAATCTCTGGGCTTACAAGTTTATTCATCTGATAACGTAACACATCTTTCAAAGAATGAATTAAAAAAAATTCTAATCAAAAATAAATTTACAATTTAATTAAAAATCATTTTTTTAGAGTTCAGGTAATTTGTAGTCCTCTTTCCATTCGTAATCATCTGAAATTCTAGTGATACGTGTAAATTCATCTTTAGATGGACATGAGTCTAATCCAAGTAACTCTTTTCTTTCATCGGTTAACTCATTAAAAATATTTGAAGGAATGTTTTCTACAAAATTAAAAGCAGGTTTTATGAATGAACGTCCATAGCTTGGTATTACAGCCCACCTGCTAGAATCTGATATTTTCTTCCCTCCTCCATGCCATAATGATCCATCAAATATTAGTACTGAACCTTGTGTTGCCTCAATTGATATTTCTTCATCATATTTTTTATTATTTTCTGAATAATCTGATCTTAAATGACTACCTGGAACTATTCTAGTAGAACCACTCTGTTCGTTAAAATCATCCAACATGAAAATTGCCACCATCATTAACGGATATCCTCCTTGTCCTGGTAAACCACTGTCCAAATGTAATTGTTGAGGTTCTGAATTTTTGCTTGGATTACGAGCATCAAATCCCAGTAAATTAATTGGTTTTGAATTTTGGTACGAACCATCTTGTAACATTCTTTTAATTATTGGAAATACATCTGGATGATCACATAAATCGAAATACTTAATATTTTTGTTGTGTAAATTATAAACAATTTTTTCCATTTCTTTATTATTTAATCCATGATCAGTTTTTTGAGATTTTGCATGAAATTTTGAATATTTTTCAACATCATAATTCAACATAGTTTTATACATTTCACATAATTCAACATCTAATACATTATTCAATAATATGTATCCACTTTTTTTTATTTCATTGACTGCATCTTGTGTTTGCATTTAAAATCACTTCATTAAAAATAGTATTCAATACTAATAAATACATTTTTAGACATTTTCTTAGATAATTTAAGATTACAATTTAATATTTTAACTATTTGGCTTCAAACAGCTTTATTTATACACTTTTTGTAATCAATATACAATTATTATCATTATTTCATTCAATTTGTCAATAAAGATTATAATCATCAAATGATTTTAAAAATTAAATGTATCAATTAAAAAATAAAAAGACATCAATAAATGACATTGCATCTTTTCTTAATATCAAATATACTGGAAAAACTTTTTTTATCAATACTGTATCATCTCTTAATAATATTAAAAATAATTCTTTATTATTCTATTCTAATTTAGAAAATAAAAAATTCAATTTCAAACAATTTACAAATATAATAATAATTTGTGATATAAAATCAAAAGAAAAATTCAATATTCCTATATTGGTATCAAAGAATCCACAATTTGATTTTTATCGTGTGATTCAAAAATTTTTTTCAGTAAATGAATTCACTAATTGTATTCATAAAACTGCTATAATTGAAAAAAATTCAAAAATTGGAAAAAATGTTTTTGTTGGTTCAAATTGTTATATTGGAAACAATGTAACTATTGGTGATAATTCTGTAATACTTCAAAATACTTGTATTTATGGTAAAACAAAAATTGGTTCAAATTCTGTAATTAAGTCCAATACTACAATTGGAAGTGAAGGTTTTGGGTTTATTCCTGTTAATGAAGAACTTTATCATCTTCCACATATTGGTTCAATTTCTATTGGTGATCATGTTTGGATAGGTTCTAACAGTACTGTTGAAAAATCTCACATTGATGAAACAATAATAGAAGATCATGTAAAAATTGATGATTTGGTACAAATCGGTCATAACACAATAATTAAAAATTTTTCACAAATTGCTGCCGGATGTGTTTTGGTTGGTAAATCAAAAATTGGTAAGAACTGCTGGATTTCTCCTCACTGTGTAGTTGATATTGGATGTGAAATTGGTGATAATTGTTTTGTTGGCACATCTAGTTTAGTAAGAAAAAATTTTCCTAAAAATTCTGTAATTGTAGGTTCACCTGCAAAATTATTACGAAAAAATGTGATTAAATGAATTATGTAGAAAATATTTTTGATAAAACAATCAAAACTGATCATAAAGTAATTACCGAAGAATTATCAAAATCAATTTTAAAAAAATATGGTATTAAAATACCTAAATTTACTTTAGTAAAATCTGTAGACGAAGCAACGAGAAAAGCAAAAAAACTTGGATTCCCACTTGTAATGAAAGTTGTATCGCCTCAAATTATACATAAAACTGATGTTGATGGTGTAAAAGTTGGATTAGAAAATGTAGCGGATGTGAAAAAAGCATTTAATGACATGTATGCTCGTTTATCAAAGAAAAAAGGTGTTAATGTAAAAGGAATTCTTCTGGAAAAAATGGCTCCGCAAGAAGGTATTGAACTAATTGTTGGTATAGAAAATGATCCACAATTTGGTCCAATGATTATGGTCGGAATGGGTGGTATAATGACTGAGGTTTTTAATGATGTTGCATTTAGAATGCTTCCGATTACTATTTCTGATGCAAAATCAATGTTGAATGAATTAAAAGGTTCTAAATTATTCAAAGGATTCAGAAGGCGCCCATCAATTAACACAAACATGATTGCAAAGACTCTTGTACAAATTGGAAAGATTGGTGTTGAAAATGCAGATTATATTAATAGTATTGATATTAATCCAATTATTGTTTATCCAAAAACATATTGTGTAGTAGATGCAAAAATCATTCTTAATAAAAAACCTAAAATTAATTCAGTTTCAAAAGAAAAACCAAATATTACATCAATGGAAACATTTTTCTCGCCAAAATCTGTTGCTTTAGTTGGTGCATCTGGAAAAATTGGAAAAATTGGTAATTCTGTTCTTAATGTATTAGGAAAACAAGATTTCAAAGGAAAAGTATATCCAATTAATCCTAAAGAAAATAAAATTCTTGGTCTCAAATGTTTTTCATCACTAGAAGCAATACCTGGAAAAATTGATCTTGTAGTTATCTGTGTTAATCTTTCAAAATGTGCATCAGTTATGAAATCTTGTGCAAAGAAAAATGTTAAGAATGTAGTAATAATTTCAGGAAATGGAAAAGAACTTGGTGGCGATAGAGCAAAAATAGAATCTGAAATCAAAGAATTATCACTTAAACACAAGATTAGAGTTGTAGGTCCAAACTGTATTGGAATGTTCAATGCTGCAAATAGATTGGATACAACATTTTTTGATTATACAAGAATGATTCGTTCTAAATTAGGTAATGTTGCATTTTTCTCACAAAGTGGAACAATGGGAATTAGTATGTTGGAAAGTGCTGATTCATTCGGATTATCAAAAATGATTAGTTATGGAAATCGTTGTGATGTAGATGAAGCTGATATGATATGGTATGCGGCAAATGATCCTCAAACCAAAGTTATCGGTTTGTATGTTGAAGGATTTGGTGATGGTAGAAAATTCATCAATGCTGCAAAACGTGTAATAAAAGAAAAGAAGAAACCGATTGTTGTTTGGAAGAGTGCACGAACTACTTCTGGTGCTAAACAAGCTGTATCACATACGGGTTCTCTTGGTGGTTCTAACGCAATGATTATGAGTGCATTAAAACAGGCAGGAATTATCTCAGTTGATAGTTATCAGGAATTAGTTGGAGTTTTAAAAGCACTAACATGGCAACCTACTGCAAAGGGTAATCGTGTTGCTATGTGTAGTAATGGTGCAGGTCCAATGATTTCGTGTATTGATTATTTAGAAAAAGCAAAAATGCTTGTTCCTAATTTATCACAAAAAACATCCAAAAAAATCAATCGACATTTTCCTAAATCATATGTGATTACAAAAAATGGAAATCCTATTGATATAACTGGTGGTGCAACCGCAAATGATTACAAATTCATTATAGAACAGTTCTTTGCTGACAAAAATGTGGATATTATAATGCCATGGTTTGTGTTCCAAGATAACCCATTAGAAGAAACAATTGTCAAATATTTGGCTGACTTTTCAAAAAAGAAAAAGAAACCAATCTTAGTAGGTGGAAATGGAGGTGTTTATACTGAAAAAATGTCTAAATTAATTGAAAAACATAAAATTCCTGTATATGATGATCTTAGAACTTGGGTTGCAGCAGCATCTGCATTATGTAATTTAAGAAATAAAAATTAGTTATTTTTTAACACGATTGATTGGTATAGAAAAATAATGTTCCATGTCTGCTTTTTTATTTGATATTTTTAGACTATCATTATCGTCTTTTCCATCAGGATACCACACTCTCAAAAATCCATTTTTATCTTCAAATGCGGATTTTGGTAATTCCCATGAAGGATTTCTATACTTAAAATCATCTATTGTATAATGAGATTGAATTAATAATTCATTTTTTTCATTTCGTTCAAGAATAGTTCCATGGTATAATGTTATTTTCCCCAAATCAGTCATTAATGTATACATTGGTTTAGCACGACCTGAAACACCCCCTGAATTCATTATTTGAGATGCAATCTCTAAACCTTTTTGAACTGATGTTCTATGGTGTTCCATTCCTTGCATAGGTATACAATGAAAAAGGTAATGTGATTCAATACCAAGATATCTGAAACCATCATACAACTCACTTAGAACTTCTACATTATCATTAACACCTTTTAATAAAACAGATTGATCATAGATTTTGAATGCTGCTTTGTAAATATCCGTATATGCTTTTCTTGATTCCACAGTAAGTTCTGATGGATGATTGATGTTAGTACCAATTTCTAATTTGATTGGATCAATAGATTTCAAAATAGAAATTAATTCATCATTTACACGAGAAGGATCTTGAACTGGCACACGAGTTCCAATTCTTACAATATCAATATTTGGTGCAAATTTATTCACTTGTGAAAAAATGAACTTTAATCTATTTGGAACCATAAATGGATCTCCTCCGGTAATCAAAATTTCTTTTAAATCATCTTTTACTTCATCACTTCCAGCATATCTTGCAAAATTTGTAATTTCATCTTCAGTCAAACCAAATTGTGGATATTGTCCTCTTAAACACCAACGGCAATGAGCTGCACAAACCATTGTTGGTTCTAAAAGAATTGTTCTTCTATACAATCTCTCAACCCCTCTCAAAGGTTTACCTTCATAATGAACATGAACTTCAGATTGATAGTGTCTTAGACGATCTTCATGATTAACCTCATCTTCACTTTTAGATTTTAAATATTGTTTTTCAAATGCTCTATATTCTTCAGAATCAATTCCATATTTTTCACTGGTTTCAACAAGTTTTTGTTGTAAATATGGGGTTAATTTTTCTGCAAAATTAGAGTTTTTAGAACCTGCCATGATTATTTCCCATCATACCCATAAATATAATTTTCATAGAATACATTTGTTTATTTTATGATTTTAAGATATTAAAGCGATTTGGATAATTAATACTCTATCTCTTCCTAACATTGTTTATCCAAAATTATCTTATTAGTTGTGCAATTCTTTTTGCAATACGTATACTTCCTTTACCATCAATTATTTTATGACCATTATCTGAATATTTCTTATATAATTTTCTATTTCTCATAAGTGAAAAAGTTTCTTCAGGTATGCTGTGAAAATTTATTTTTTGAAAATATCCTAAATATGTCATACAATCATACATTGCAATTTTTTTAGCATAAATGTCATTTTCATGCGAATGACTTAAAACAATAGATGGAAGACCTGAATGAAATGCTTCACAAACTGTTATTCCAAATGAAAAAATACCAATTTTATATTTTGACATGATAGATAATAAACCGGATTGATTTTTAATTATAGAAAACCTATCATCATTTCTTATAATCTGAAAAATTTTCTTATAATCTGTAAAAAAATCTCCGATGACAATTCCTAAATGAAATTTTGTACTGGATTTTTTAAAAGATTTTACAATTTTATAAGTTAAATTTCTTTTATCTGAACCTCCCATTGAAATTAGTATAGAATTTGGAATTTTATTCTTACTTATTTTTTTAGTTGTAAAGCCTAATTGCATAAACTTTGTTCCAATTAAAAATTTCTTTAAATCTTGATTACCAATTTTTTTAACATACTGTTCATTTGCCCATGGCCAAATAACTAAATCTGCCAAAAAACTATTTTCTTCCGTATTATCAATTACAATAATTTTAATTTTTTTTTTTAATTGTTTAAAGAAATTTTTTTCTGGTAATTTTTTTAAATCTAGAATGAGACAATCAAATTTTATTTTATTATTTAATTCTCTTATTTTGGTAATTTCACTTTTTAAACTAGAATTTGAAAAAGTAAAAATTCTTTCTTGTAATTCATTATTAAATTTTGAAATATCTGAGTTATTCTTTAAAAGAAAATAAGAATCAATATTATATTTTTTAAGTTTACTTGATAAATCTAGACATCTTGACATATGACCCATGCCCAATCTTTTATTTACATCTAAACGAAATAAAACATTTTTCAAGTATAACAATTTTATTGAAGATATTATAAACTGTTCCTACTAATTCTCTATTTTAAAAATTTAATATTATAATCATTTTACAATTTCTACTAAATACATATTTACCTAAATTAGAAATTTTTTTTGTGAATAAAATAATTTTTTGGATTAATGCAGATTTACTTACGTATTGTTTGTCCCATTTTCTTCAAAAATATAACATTGGGGATTTTTATTCTATAACTGATATTACAAATAATCCACGAAAGTTTTTTGAGGAACAAAAATTTGTAAACTTCTCAAAAAATTGGTTTTATCATGATTATATGAAAATTAACAAGAAAGTTGATCTTAATTATATCCAAAACTTTCAAAAAAAATTTAATATTAATCTAAACGAACTTGCCAATAATGATCGAATTTTAAATAAATACAATCCATATTATGATTTTTCTAAAGAAGAAATTAATTCTATTCTTGAAAATGAGTGTAAATTATTTGAAACAATCTTGGATGAAGTGAAACCTGATTATTTTATAATTGGCGAAACTACATTGCAACAACACCATCTATTTTCTGAAATGTGTAAATCTCATGGTGTTAAAGTTCTTATGTTAAATTATGCAAATTGGAAAAATTTTTGTTATATTTCTGAAACGCGTCATAAAATAGATAATTTTAATGAACTCCAATCTGAAGAACACCCAAATGCTAATTTTAATTATTTACAAAACTTATGGGAAAAAAATAAAGTTTCAAAACAGCATACAAAATATTTTGAATATATTAAGAATTCTAAATTATCTTTTTTAAATACAGTTCTAACTTTTTTTCTCTATCCAAATAAAAATATTAAAACACATTACACCTATTTTGGTCGAACAAAACTAAATGTTTTGTATACTGAAATTATGGATGTGATAAAGAAAAAGCAACGAGAGAAATTTATTGAATCTAATTTGATTAAAAAACTTGAAAATAAAAAACCTTTTTTATATTTGCCTTTACATCAAGAACCTGAAAGATCATTATTACTAGCTGCACCAAAATTTACAGATCAAATTAAAACAATAAAAGAAGTTTCAAAAAATTTACCAGAAAATTATGAATTATACGTTAAAGAACATCCTACACAAGGACCAGCTAGAGGATGGAGAGATATTTCTTTTTATGAGGAAATTATTAATACGCCTAATGTAAAACTATTTCATCCAAATTTTGATTCAAGAATTTTACTACAAAATTGTGAAATAGTAGTTTCTGTAGGAGGTACTTCAAGTTTTGAAGCTGCATTTTTCGGAAAACCCTCTATAATATTTGCTGATTTAGGATATTCGATTATACCCTCGGTAAAAAAATTAAATTCATATGATGAATTAAAAGATGGAATTGAAAATAGTCTGAAATCTCATGTAAGTCCTATTCCTGTTTTTAATTATGTAAAAACACTAGAAGAAAATTCATTTGCTTTTGAATTAATGAATTTTGAAGAAGATTATTTACACTGGTTTTATATGAATGCAAATACTGTGGATACTGTAATCACCAATACTAAAATGGAAAAATTTCTTTTTAACCATAAATCTGAATTAGAAAAGTTATCTAATGAATTTGTTAAGAAAATACAGCAATTAAATAATTAAATTTCATTATTTTATAATGACTTTGCATATTTTTTTATAAATTATCTCTATGACACAAACTCATATGCTAATCTTAATTTAATCCCTTAATCAACCAGCCACCGTCAACATAGATGTCTTGTCCAGTGATATAAGACGAAGCATTCGATGCCAAAAAAATAACTACTCCAGTTAAATCATCTGAAACTCCCCATCTTTTTAGAATTGTTCTGTTAGTTCTCTCTTTTCTCTTTCTCAAATTCTTCCAACTTTTTTCAGTCATATCCGTCCTAAAATATCCTGGACCAATACTATTTACCCTAATATTATATTCTGAAAAATCTAAAGCAAGTGATTTTGTAAGTTGCTTTAATCCACCTTTGAATGCTTGATATGCTGGATTATTTGGAAATGCCAATTCTGCATTCAAACTTGTAATGTTAATTATCACTCCTCCTTTTTTCTTCATAATCTTTGCAAATTCTTTTGATAAACGAAATGGCGCTTTTAGATTTGTTTCATAAGTTTTATCCCAAAATTTATCTGGATAATCTATTGTTGTATGAGCAAAAGAAACACCTGCATTGTTAACCAAAATATCTAATCGCTGAAATTTTTTTATTACAAACTCTGAAAGTCTTGAAATTTGTTTACTATCAGTTATATCACATTCAAATCCTATTGCGTCTAAACCTTGGTCTAAAAATGATTTCACTGTTTGTTTAAGCTCCTTTTTTTTAATATCAACTAAAACCACACTAGAACCTGAATTGAGTAATGCTTCGGAAATTGCTTTTCCATTCCCTTTTGCCGCTCCAGTTACAATTGCCACTTTATTATCTAAAGAAAAAATTTTTTCAAGATATGACATTAATCCTTTTTAAATAAATAACGATATAAATGATATTTATCTATCATACTTATTGAAAAAAATTATGAAATCAAAAAATATCAAAATTCTTCTTACTGATGTAGACGGTGTATTGACTGATGGTGGAATGTATTATACTTCTACTGGTGATACCATGAAAAAATTTCATACTAGAGATGGAATGGGTGTAAACTTATTGAAAAAATCTGGAATCCCAACGATTATTGTCACAAAGGAAAAAACAAAAATGGTTAGAAGTTGGGCAAAGAAAATGAATGTCAGTCATATTTATGATGGAATACTACAAAAAGAAAAGATACTAAAAGAAATATGTAAAAAATATTCTGTTACATCTTCACAAATTGCCTATATTGGAGATGACATCAATGATATAGAATTGCTGAAAAAAGTGGGATTTTCTGTAACCCCAAATGATGGAATTTTGGATGCACAAAATATAGTTGATTATATTTGCAAGAAAAAAGGTGGTGATGGTGTACTTAGAGAAGTTGCAGATATAATATTACATAACATTGATTAACAATTTTTATTAAATGATAAAAACTCAAGTAAATAAGATATGACATTTATCACTGCAGAACTAGGAATCAATCATAATGGCGATATTGATATTGCTAAAAAACTAATTGACACTGCGAAAATTGCAGGTTGTGATGCTGTAAAATTTCAAAAAAGAACTATTGAAAAAGTCTATTCTAAGGAAGTACTAGATTCACATAGAGATAGTCCATGGGGTACAACAACTAGAGAGCAAAAAAATGGATTAGAATTTTCTAAGAATGAATATGATATTATTGACAATTATTGTAAAACTAATGAAATTGATTGGTATGCATCGGCATGGGATTTAGAAAGTTTAGAATTTTTAAAACATTATAATCTCAAATATAATAAAGTTGCATCTGCTATGTTGACAAATATGGAATTGATTAATAAAATTGCTCAAGAAAAAAAACATACATTTATTTCAACAGGAATGAGCACGTTGGATCAAATTAAAACTGCAGTTGATATTTTCAAAAAAATCAATTGTCCATTTGAACTACAACATTCTAACAGCTCTTATCCAATGAAAATTGAAGAAGCAAATCTGAATTGTATTAAAACACTACGAAATGAATTTGGGTGTGAGGTTGGTTACAGTGGACATGAATCTTTAGGATATCTGGTATGTGTTACAGCGACTGTTCTTGGGGCAACTTCTATTGAAAGACACATTACTCTAAGTAGAGCATTACCAGGTTCTGATCAGTCTGCATCT
>Ga0114999_10003632_pt1 | contig 19197 bp, 15 predicted proteins | sample ArcticOcean_MG_C_3_FD_89820 | JGI IMG/M metagenome (GOLD analysis project Ga0114999, IMG submission 89820) | Marine microbial communities from western Arctic Ocean - ArcticOcean_MG_CB8_126 | ecosystem: Environmental > Aquatic > Marine > Oceanic | place: Arctic Ocean: Canada Basin | collected...
CGCAACCGAGTGACATCGTCGACGAGGTCCGTCAGCCGATGACCCACCCCGAGGATACGGGTGGTGGTATCATGACGTCGCAACTCCTCTCCGCAGGGGACAACATCAGTGTCGTGGAGGCGACCGAGTTGCTGCGCTCGGCAGATCAGGACCAGGAAGAAATATCTACTCAGGGCTCTCGAGGCAGCTACCGCACAAGGATTTCCGGCGAGTCTCTATCGACTCGAGGTACTGCGTGTGTCCGTGACCGCCTCAAGACAGGGGCTCATGGATGACAGTCGGTTGGCCCGATTGGATCTGTCCCTCAGCGAGACATTTATCGTTCACGCAGATCACGTTCGTCGTGGTCTGATCGATCCTCGTCAGGTGACCGATCACTGGCATGTTCCCGATCGGCCCAGCGACCTGGCGGGACTGCTCACGACAAGTCTCGCCCTCAATGATGTAGCCTCTGCACTTGAGCGACTCACACCCCGGCGCCTCGCCTACGCAGAGCTCGATCGATTTCTTTCGACAGCAGAGGGCGACGAGCGCTTTCGTCTGGAGGCCAATCTCGATCGCTGGCGTTGGCTACCGCGAGATCTTGGGGACGATTACTTGTTGGTTCGCCTGGCTGCCTTCGAGTTGGACTGGATTCGGGGAGGAGTTCATCAGTCGAGTCGCCGTGTCATTGCGGGAGAGCCCTTCCGGCGGACGCCATCCTTTGCCAGCCAGATCACGGATATTGTGGTGCATCCATCCTGGCACGTCCCGGCGTCCATCGCGCGAGATGAATTGCTGCCTCGTGCATGGGGTGATGCTCGTTTCCTGCGCTCGAGCGGATTCCACGTCTTTCGACAGTCTCGACCTGTTGAATCGAACAGTGTCGACTGGCGTGATACTTCACAGACACAAGGACTCTCCTTTGTCCAGGCGCCGGGTGGCAGCAATCCACTGGGAAAAGTGAAGTTTCATCTCAAGAATCCCTTCGCCATTTTTCTTCATGATACACCGTCGCCTTCACTTTTTGGTGGTGACGATCGCGATCTGAGTCATGGCTGTGTAAGGGTAGAGCAAGCTGTCGATCTGGCCAGAGGCATACTGGCTGAGGCGCGCGGCGAGGCTCGTTTCGAGTCTCTTCTGGCTGCCCACAAAACGGGTGTTGTTTCGTTGCAGCGACCGCTTCCCGTCTACTTCATCTATTGGACCTTAGATGTGGTGGACGGACAACTACGGCCCCTGGCGGATGTCTATGGTGAGGATGACCAGTTGATCGAGGCGTGGCGGCTGGCAACAGCCACTGCACAGACGAATTCCTGGAACGAGTCAGCTATGCTGCAGGGCTTGCGTCCATCTGCGTTTGGCGGAACTTAAGCAGCCATAACTGTACGTGGCATCAGCACTTGGGAGACAAAGCGTATGCGCAATGTCATTGGAGTGATACTCGGTGGTGGCCAGGGGGCTCGACTCTTTCCCCTGACCCAGTATCGCTCGAAACCCGCTGTGCCAATCGGTGGTAAATACCGACTGATCGATATCCCCATCAGCAACTGTATTCACTCGGGCGTCGAAAAGATATTCGTTCTCACGCAGTTCAATTCTGGGTCTCTCAATCGACATGTCGGTCTGACCTATCGCTTTGACAGTTTTGGTGAAGGCTTTGTCGAGATTCTCGCCGCAGAGCAGACCACGGAAGACATGAATTGGTATCAGGGGACGGCCGATGCTGTGCGCAAGCAGCTTCGTCGAATCCACTCGCGTCGCGGCAACGAAATCCTGATTTTGTCGGGCGATCATCTATATCGGATGGACTATCGCATCTTCGTCGAAGAGCATCGCGAACGGGCGGCAGATGTCAGTATCGCCGTGAAGCCCGTACGTCGCGACCAGGCTTCCGAACTGGGAATCCTGCAGGTCGACGAGGATGGGCGGATTGTCGCCTTCTGTGAGAAACCACAGACCGACGAAGAACTCGATGCCCTGGAACTGCCAGCAGCGCATAGCGATGATCCGGAGGCCAAGTATCTTGCAAGCATGGGCATCTACATCTTCGAGCCGCAGGTGCTGACAAGTCTGCTTGTGAGTGTGCCGGAGGACGACTTTGGTCGACATATCATTCCCAAAGCGATTGAAACGCTCAATGTCTATGCCCATACCTACGACGGATACTGGGAGGACATAGGCACGATCGGTGCTTTTTATCGATCAAATATTTCTCTCGTGCAGGAAGTGCCGGCCTTTGAGTTTCACCAGCCCCAAGCACCGATCTTCACTCACCAGAGATTTCTTGCCGCTTCGCGCATGCATGGATGCCGAGTCGATCGTGGCATTGTCGCCGAGGGCTGCGTCATCGGCAATGCCCACATCGAAAAATCTGTGGTCGGTGTGCGCTCGATCATCGGTTCCGGCGTGCAAGTTCGTGAGTCGATCGTGATGGGGGCTGATTTCTACGAGACGTCGGCAGACAAGGCGAGAGATGCGGCCATGCATATTCCCCCCGTCGGTATCGGCGCTGGCAGCGTCATCGAAAAGGCGATTCTCGACAAGAATGCCAGGATTGGGGAAGGGGTCTGTATCACCAACGATGCCGGCGTCGTTGATACCGATGGCGAAGGTTTCTACATCCGTGAAGGGATTGTTGTGATTCCCAAAGATGGCGTGCTCCCTGATGGAATGAAGATTTGACTTCAATGCACAGATTTGGAGCCACAGCCGCGTGTGCCATTGGACTGCTGGTGGGCTGCGACACAGACGCACCTGAAACACAGGCGCAGGCATCGGTCACCGTCGAAGCGGGACAGAAGCTATATCGCGACCACGGATGTGCATTGTGCCACGGTGAACAGGGCAGAGGCGATGGCCGCATGGCACGTTCCTTGGATCCTCCGCCACGAAATTTTTCCAAATCTGGGCAATTCAATCTTGGCTACTCAGTCGACGAGATCGCTGAAGCGATTCGGACGGGTGCGGGGGGGCGTGGGGCAATGCCCGGCTACGGCCACCTTTCATCGGAGCATCGACGCGCCCTGGCAACATATATTGCGTCTCTGGCAGAGCCGACCGATGACTAGCTCGAGACTCTTTTCTTTCGGCATGGTCGCTCTTGTCGCCATCTGCTCTGCCTGCACCCGGGACACGAGTAAGAGCGACGCCCAGGACCCCAATCTCTATAGTCACCTTGGCAGCGATTTCAAGTTAACGGACCACGAGGGTCAACGCTTCGTGTTAAGCGAGCGCGCCGGAGTCAGTCTCTTAGTTTTTGGGTTTACCTCCTGTCCCGATATATGTCCATTGACGATGTCCCGACTGTCCTCGGTGATGGGAAAGCTGCAGAGAGAAGATGTGACGGTGCTGTTTGTAAGCGTCGATCCACACCGAGATACACCCGAGCGTCTGAGGGAGTACATCCAGGACTACGATTTTCCCCTCGTAGGTCTTACGAGCCAGGATTCAGGACCCATTGCCACCATTGCACGCTCCTTTGCCGCGGGTCTTGGCCGCACGAGCGACGGGGCGATCGACCACTCCTCGCGTATTTATCTTCTCGATTCGGCCGACCGAGTGTGTGATGTCTTTGGCAGTGATGATGAAATTGATCACATGGTTGACGTCATCGACCATGTAGAGAACGGACCCCCGTCTTTATAGAGGATGGAGTATGATGAACAGCAAGTTTTCGTGGGAGAATTACATCGTTTCCATCGCCTGGTCTTGCGTGGCGATGTTGCTGGTGCTACCGCTGGCAGGTGACGCCCACGAAATAAATACATCCTATTTGGCCCTCACACTCAAAGCTGACGAGATACGTGTCGTGCTTTCTGTAGATGAAGCGGATCTCATCCGTCTGGACACACAGATCGATGCGAACGGGGATGGGGGGCTGTGGCGGGATGAAGTGGAGGCAGGGGGGGAACGGGTTGCTCAGCAACTGCGCGAGCGAATTCAGGTGCAACTCGACGATGAATCGACCCCTCTGAAAATGCTCGGAGCGTCGCCGGATATCGATGGTGATGGCAATCTTTTCTTGCGTGTTGTATACGCTGTGCCAACTACAGGCGAGCCACGCGAACTCGCCCTCGATCTGTCCCTGTTGCTGCAACCGCCGCTGTTGGCAGAGCACAGAAGTCTGGTAAGCTTCCGTGTCGATGCACAGCAGCCGGAGCTACTGTCCGTCCTGTCGGCGGCCTCACCACAGGATCGATTTCAACTTCGCGAAGAGGTCGATCTACTAGCCCAGGTTGGCGACTTCATCTGGCTGGGGATCAAGCATATTTTCGTTGGCTACGATCATATCATGTTTCTGGCGGCACTCATCGTAATCGGCTCCAGACTTGGACAGCTGGTGAAGATCGTCTCCGCTTTTACCGTCGCCCACAGCATTACGCTGATCCTGGCCGCCCTCGAAGTTGTCACTCTGCCAACGCGCTGGGTGGAAGCGGGCATCGCCCTGAGTATCGCCTATGTGGCGTTGGAGAATTTCTGGATTCAGGACAGCAAACACCGATGGTTGCTGACCTTTGGCTTTGGTTTTGTACACGGCTTTGGCTTTGCGAATGTGCTCAGAGACCTCGGGCTGCCATCTGAGGGGCTCGTCGCATCACTACTGGCATTCAATATCGGTGTGGAAATGGGACAGATCGTCATCGTCGCCATCATGCTCCCTGTGGTTCTGCTGGCAGCACGACAGGGCTTTCAACCCAGACTCATACAGGTTGCCTCCGGCATCATCCTGCTTTTTGGCGTCGGTTGGTTTGTTGAGCGCCTGTTCGGGCTTTCGTACATGCCGATCTGAGGGCGATCGCTATCCTCAAGCCTCGTCAGGCAAAGACGCATCCGGCAAAGAGTCTGAGTCGTCCGGCTCAAGGGCAATTTCTTCTTCGAGGCCTGGCTCTTGATCGGGGTCTATTTCTTGGTCGGCCGACGTGGGACGAGGTGGAGAGGGGGCCCCTCCTACCGTGCCGAGCTGGTGCTGATACACGCGCTGCACGATTTCCTTCTCCACCGTCGTCGGCAGCCTCTCAAATTGCATCTTCACCAGTTGTTCGCCCGCTGCCACCGTTTCGGTGCTGACCGCCCGACAGATGACTCCCGCCAATGGAAACTCGTCCTCGAAGGCGGGATCAATCATCCACAGCCATTCAGCCTCACCCTCTTCCTGGGCAAGGCTTCCCTCGGGCAGGGCTCCGGCGGCAATCGCCACAGCCAGTCCGCCTGCTGAGAGATTCTCCACCCGACCGTGCAGTCGTTCAGCATCCTCCGGGATCGTTTCAGCTGATTGGTTGCCAGACCCCGACTGTATCCGCTCTTCGCTTTCACCTCGAGCCGTCTCCTGGTCCTCGACCCTCTCGCCCGCGCCCATCTCGGTCGATCCACCTTCCTCATCTGACGAGCCATCCGCACCCAACAGGGCGATCGCGGCTGCTTCCTGAGATTGGCTGGCCGATTCTGGTGTGTCCTCTTCCTGATGCAGGCCATACAGATCGACGGGAAAGTCGACATGGATACGATAGAAGTCACGGTGTTGCATGCGCTCCAGGCGGGTCAGGTGAGGGATCGTCAGGTTTTCTCCCTGGACTGATCGAACAAGGCCCTGGAAGTGATATTCTGTATCGCCTTCACGCCAAAAGCGCACGTCGATCTGCTCGCCACGTCGGATTTGGTGGCCACCCGCTTCTCTGAGCATAGGCGACAACTCGAGGACGGCTTCATCTCTCTCGAGGACCAGCCAGGGGATGAGGATTTCTTCATGTGTCTGTTCGTCGATGTTCGTCAGCATGACCGTCTGACCCCGGTCGATCTGGCGAGTCGAGATCAACGCCTGATCACTGGGAAGGTCATCAAATCCTAGTTCTTTTCGCAGCCTGCCGATTTGGTGCAGGTGTTTATGCTTCGGATGTCGATGGGCAAGCTGCTGGGCGTAGCCACCTACCTGTCTCTCGAATGCATGAGCGCTAGAAATAAGCCGTTCTGGCTGCTGCAACTTACGGGACTTGGCAACTCGCTCGAGGAGGCTGATTTGAGCCCCACTGAGCCCTGCCTCCTGGCAGACGGCGACAAATTTGGCGTGTTGTTGCTTGCGCTGGCGGTAGAGACGATAGAGGTAGAGGATGACGAGGATCGCCAGACCGATCCACAGTAGGTACCAGACGGTCTGCGTGAAAAGGGTGGGCTCCGCCGAGCGCGGACGCAGAAGCGGCAGGATATCCTTAAGGGAGCCTTCTCTCACGATGTCTCGCTATATTTCGGGATAGTGGACCCATCGACGCAGATCGGGTGCAACTCATTGCGGCGGTGAACGTTGCATTCATGATACCAAGACCTGCACCCCAAGGTCAATCTTGTTCTAAATATCGTTGACCGAGTCGAAGCTCGGTCAACCATCCTTACACTCTAAATATCGTTGACCGAGTCGTCCTCCGGATGGCGCCGGGAAGATCGCTGTCCCCACTCAGTAATACGAAGTGCTTCCAGCTTCTGTTCATCGATGGTGACACCCATACCGGGGCCTTCGGGCAATTCGACGAAACCATCCTTGAAGGTGAGGGGTTCATGGAAGAGTTCGTCGCCATTCCCACCGCCGTATTCCTGGATCAGGAAATTGGGGACGCCAGCCATGGCATGAACAGAGGCGACCACACCCAGGGGATCGGAAGCCGAGTGGGGGGCAATAGATAGATAGTGGATCTCTGCGAGAGAGGCGATCTTGCGCATCTCCAGAATCCCGCCGCAATGCCGGATATCAGGCTGGAGAACGGCGGCGGCTCGTTTCTCACAGATCTCGCGAAAGCCCCAACGAGTGGTATTTCGTTCTCCCGTCGCGATGGGTATCGACGTAGATTGGGCGATCTCGAGTAGTGCATCCACATTCTCAGGATGCGTGGGCTCTTCAACAAACATCGGCTTCAATGGCTCCAGCTCGGGCAAGACCATACGAGCCATGGCTGGGCTCACAGCTCGGTGGAAGTCGAGTGCCACATCTATCTCTGGCCCAACGGCTTCCCGCACTGCTGCGACTCGTCGAACGGTCTTGTCGACCATCGCCGGTGTGTCGATGAAGCGCACGGGTTCAGGGAAGGGGCACATCTTAACCGCCGTGAATCCACGTTCGACGGCACGCAGGGCACCTTCGGCATATTTCTCCGGCTCGGGCCCCCCCGTCGAGGAGTAGACACGGATCCTTTGTCGCACGGATCCACCCAAGAGACGCCAGATCGGTGCACCGAGGGACTGGCCAAGGATATCCAGGCAAGCCATATCGATTCCACTCAGAGCGGACAGCAGGATCGGCATCTGGCGGCTGTAGCTGGAGCGGAATAGCACCTGCCAGTGATCCTCGATCTGCCGTGGGTCCTTGCCGATGAGGTAGTCACTCATATCTAGAAGTGCGCGCTCAATCGTACGACCGTGCTCATAGTTCATGGGGGCACCGATGCCTGTGAGACCCTCATCCGTCCTGATCTGCAGGATCAGGCCCCGGCGCTGAATTGGCGTGACATCAAACTGAGTGATCTTCATGAATCATCTCTGTGGCAATGAGTTAACGCATCGACCTGTGATTTCGAAGGGATCGAATCCATCGCCCCCGATGTTGTAACACACAAGGCTGCTGCAGCGCTGGCCCGATGCATGGCGACCTCGTCGCTAGCGCCCGCGGCACGAGAGGCGAGAAAGAAGCCAATGAACGTATCGCCCGCACCCGTCGTGTCGAGAGCGGGACCTGCATCAAAAGCCGCGACGCTGATCTGGCTCTGACCTGGCGCATCGAGAATCGCGCCCCGTGTGCCGAGTGTCAGCAAGATCTGTGTTGAATTTCTTACCTGACGACGAAGTGCAGCGAGCGTCTTGGATGCATCAAGGCCCCCCCCCGTTTTCACGTGGTCATTGCAGATACTTGCCGCCTCTGATTCGTTCACGATCAGAAGATCGACATTCTCCAGATTACCCCTCTGGCTGATGTCCCGGGTATAGGGTGCTGGATTCAGAACCACCTCAAAAGAGTGAGATTTGCCTATGGATAAAAGTGAGTCTATGTGCGATATTTCATTCTGCAACAATAAGATAGACTTAGGGAAGAAATCATCTATGGTACTGGAGATCTGATCGAGATCGATGCTGTAGTTTGCGCCCGAGTACAATAGGATGGCGTTTTCACCGCCCTCATCCTCTACCTGTATGATGGCGTGCCCGGTCTTGTCCAGTTGGTCGATAATGGTCCAATGTGTGTCGACTCCCAGGCTCTCGAGATGCTCGAGCAGATGGAGCCCGTCTGTGCCGATTCGTCCAGCATGGAAAACCTCTGCCCCGGCCTTTGCCAGGGCGGCGGACTGATTCGCCCCCTTGCCCCCGGAGTGGATCTGGTAGGCGCTGGAGGGCACGGTCTGCCCAGGTTGGACAATGCCCGACACCGTATACACATGGTCGATGTTGAGAGATCCGAAGTTCAGAATCTTTCTCATCTACTTAACCAGTTGGGCGAGAGCTGCTTGCGCTCCTTCTTGCAAGAATCTCAGATCATTGGTCAGGTCAATGAAGGCGAATCCCTCGTCGATGCGCTGACGCGCAATCGTGCCATTCGCCGCGGGGAGGCCCGCAGGGGTCCCGGCTCGTTCACAGCCTTTACGGAAGGATTGCAGGGCAGCCTCGTGCTCTGCACATCCGGCGACGACACCCATCGCCAGGGCCAGGTCATTTGGACCCAGGAAACCTATATCGACCCCTTCGACGGCGGCGATGGCCTCGGCATTTGCGATCCCCTCGGGATCTTCGATCTGAGGGATGCATAACACGTCGTCATTGGCGAGGGCGCGATAGTCCGGGTGAAGGGTCAAACAGCGGCCGGTGCCGCTGGAACGATGACCTGTCGGCGGGTAGCGCATGGCCTGCGCCAGACTCTGAGCCTGCTCAGGGGTACTGACGTGGGGGAATACGATCCCTCGTGCCCCTGCGTCGAGGAGGCGTCCGATCGTCGTGGGCGCATGATCCCAGGCACGCACAAGGGGAAGAGCCCCTCTTGCCTCAATTGCTCGGAGGCTGTGGGCGATCTCACCCATTCCGTACGCCGTGTGCTCCGCGTCGATGCAGAGCCACGGGAAGCCCGCTGCGGCCAGCACCTCCGCTGCCAGGGGTGAACCGAGATTGAGCCATGTGCCGACACTGGGTTTGCCATCAGCCAGCGCCTTGCGAATTGCGTTTTGCATGGGACAACATCCTTTCGACCTAGCCTGTGGTGGCCAGTTTCAGGTTTAGCAGTCGTGCTGCCATCTTTAGTCGTGGCACCTGGTGACCCACGCCGAGGGCAACATGGTGAGTGGGACCTTCCGCGCACCAGGCGTCCATGAAAGAGGCTGGGTCCAGGCTGAAGGACAGACGTGAATTCGTGTTGCCAATCTGCATGATCGGACCAGGAATACTTTCGCCCTGTGCAGCGACGAATTTGAGGTCGCCGGAACGGGTCTGAGTCAAGCCGAGAATCGTGATGGGGCCGGCGGCTACTTTGAATTCGACGGAGATCCCGGCACCTGCTTTGCCGTGGTAGACGTCCAACTGCCGAAGTTGTGGGCGCTGCTCGGAAATAGCTACGTGACCGGGGCCATCGTGGCCCATGAGCAGAAAATCATCGACGAAGTCCATCGCATAGAATTCGGTATAGGACCCGCCCGCGCCGAGAGCGTCCATCAAGAGCATGGCGACACACGTCTTGAGATCTCCCTCGCCGGCGCATGGGATGCCCCGCGCCGTCAGCAGACTGTTGCCGACGATCAGCCCCGCGCCGAGGGCCTCGTAGTCATTGCCGTCCAGGCCTCGGTAGTAGTAGGCGAGTCCCTGCAAGTCGAAGTCGGCGGCGAGTTGGTCGAGTCCGACCGCGACTCGTGCAGACCAGCGCAGCGCCTTGTCGTCGACTCCAGGCAGGATCTCAAAGGCAGATCGAATTTCGTCCCTCTTCGCATCGATCTGAGCTCGGGTGGCGCTCTCAACTCGTGTCTGCAGATCACACATTTCCAGGATCTCAACATGCAATCCCAATTGTCCATGATGCATGGTGAAGTCCGAGTACATATCCAACATGCCCGGATATGTGTGGCCGAGGAAGCCGATTCGTGCCCCGCGCAGGGCACGGACCGCATTGGCAGCGTGGCACCAGTCTTTGATACGCCGCCATGCGGGCCCCTCGTCGTCGTAGAGCATCCCGGACACGACATTGAAATCGATGTCGGCGCGAGCGAAGGCATTCGACAATTCGGGCACACAGCAAGCGCAACAGTTCGCCAGCCACTCACCCGTATCGACATGGTCGTAGTCGAGGCGGTCGACGGGTTGCAGATTCAGAACCAATACCGGGACGCGGCGGCCTTGAACCACAGGTAATACCTGTGAACTGGTGGCATAGGTGGCGACATGGCAGACGATCAGATCCACCGCCTCGCGTACGAACAACTCTGCCGCCGAGCGTGCCTTCACGGGCGTATCGACGAGTCCTGCACTGACGATTTCTACATCGCAGGAGGAGAGGCGCGATTCGACCTCTGCCTGGTAGCCCTCGAGGCGGCTCTTGAGACCATCAAACTGATCCCAATAGGCCTCCAAGCCGATGGCGAAGACGCCGACACGTGCGGCCGGGCGCTGCACACGGTTTGTCATGTCTGACTTTTGAACTGCCTCTGACTCGCGAATCGCTGCCTCATGAGCCATTGCCGTCCAGCATGCTGCGTACCTGTCCAGCGACCCAGTTTGACGCTTCGTCAATCATGATCCGGCCCTTGCCTGGGGTCGCCAGATCTCGTGCTGCATAGTGGTAGGGGGCATCTTTGTCTCGATAGTTCTCATTCTGAATGTCGAAGGTCTCCGCGTCATAATCGACACCGTCCCAATGGGCATTCCCGGGGAAAGCGGCCAATGCCATCGATGTTTCGAATTCGGCGGCGTGGGCGGGGCAGTCCCCGGATTCCAGGTGCTCGGCGACGAATTTCTTGGAATACGCTTCCCAATACGAGTGAAAGCGGACATCGATACCGAGTTTCTCGCTGAACTGAGCCACTTCGTTGCGCAGCGGGCCATTGCCAGCGTGGCCATTGCAAATGAAGATGTGTTCGACTCCGTGTCGCTTGAGACTCTCGCAGATGTCGAAGGCGACGGAGAAGAAGGTTTCCGGTCGAAGGCTAAGCGTGCCTTTCCACTCCATCCAATGCTCGCTGATGCCGACGGGCATCGGCGTGGCGACGACGACATCCGGAAATAGCGACAATGCTGCTTGTTCGGCCACGACAAGAGCACTTGCCGTATCGTGTTCCATGGCCAGATGCTCATTGTGTTGTTCTGTGCTGCCCGTCGGCAGAATGGCTGCTTTCATCTGCCCTGCGGCGATTCGTTCGCGAACTTGCTTGCGAGTCAGTTTCCACAGACGCACTTCACCAGTAATCACAAGGGTACCTTTCTTTGACCGATTCGTGAGAGGGGTCTATTATGCGCAACTTACATCTTCGGTGAAAGCAAACGACAAGGGGACAACGTAGAGAAATGGCTAACCCTGCGGAAGAAGACCGCTACAATCGGCAGCAACGGCCGGTTCAGAAGGGGATACGTTGGTAATGGATGCAGATTTGCGAGATCGTCTCAAGACAGTCCACGCGTACGCTGTGACCCCCTTTCGATCAGACGATGTGCTGTCTGTGAACGAAGAAGGGTTCGCCGGGAATCTCGATTTCCTTGTGCAAGCGGGCCTGCGAGTGATCAATGTCGGTGGTGGAACGGGTGAAATCGATGCGCTGACGAGCTCAGAGCTGGCACGGATCGCCGAAGTCGCTCTCGCCACAGTGGGAGATCGCGCCCTGATTACGCCGACCCTTCCTGGCAACACAGGTGCTGCCGTGGAACTCGCCCGACGCTACCGGGACATGGGGGCAAGAGTCTGCCTCGCCATGGCTCCCTATCAGCGTCATGGGATTCCTGATGATCCGCAGGGGATCGTCAATCATTTGAGGATGATCGAGCAGCACGTTCCTGAGCTGGGCTTGCTGCCATACAACACGCAGGGCTGGTCTCTCGAGATCTTCGAACGCCTCGCCGAAGTAGATGCTGTCGTTGGCGTGAAAGATCCCTGCTTTGATGATCATCCACTATTTCGCGCGATCCAGCGACTCGGCGACCGCTTCGTTTGGATCGGCAACAAGCGTCACGATCCCGGCGTTCTACATCTACGATATCAAGCGGGGATCGAAGGTTTCACTGCGGGTTTTATCAACTTTCTGCCGCAGGCCGAACTGGAACTCGAAGCGCAGGCGCGGGCAGGAGATTGGGACGCCATGATCACCGGACAGCGTCGTTTGGCGCCGCTTGAGCTCTTGCGCAACAAATTCGGCGATGCCACGATCAAGACCGGGCTGGATCTGGTTGGGCTATGCGGCGGGCGCGTGCGGCCACCCAGAACAGATATGTCTGATGAGGGACGGGCCGCTCTAACTGATGAACTTCGGGAGACGTGGGGGAAGGTGGTTTGATTCAACCTGAACCACGTGGATCCGCCGGACCTAGGCAGCGTCCTGGGCGATGAGCTTATCGACTTCTTCGCGCAAGACGTCAAGGACACCGTCGTAGGGGAACTGGCCGATGAGTTCGGGACCGCGTTTGAGATTGACGAAGTTCGGCGCGCACCACATGCCCAGATCGGCATCATCTGTCTCGCCCGGACCATTCACCCGGCAGCCCATCACGGCGATCGTAATAGAATGAGCCTTGGCGTAGGCTGTGACGTCACGCACTTGGTGGGCCAGATCGATAAAGGCTTCGTTTTCGACCCGTGAACACGACGGGCAAGAAATGATGTTAAGGCCCTCTGGTCGATACTCAGGGACCGAGCGAAATCTGCCGGCCTCGATATCATCAAGAATCTGTCGCCCCGCAGATATCTCGTCACCCTTGTCGTCAAAGGGCAACGTGAGAGACACGCGAATCGTGTCGCCGATACCCGAAGTGATCAGTTGCTCGAAGGCAATTCGAGTCTTGATGATTCCCTCAGGTGGCATACCCGCCTCGGTGACGCCGAGATGCAACGGCACGTCCGGTCGTTGTGCAGCGAATCGCCGATTGGCCTCGATCACTTTGTTCGGATCTGAATCTTTCAAGGACACGCAGTAGCGTTCGAATCCCAGCTCATCGAGCAGTTCGCAGTGTTCGAGAGCGGACGCAAGCATGGGGGAGATCGAATCATCTGCAGGAAACTGCTCGAGCTTTTCCGGATCGACGGAGCCACAGTTCACGCCGATCCGTATCGCACAGTCATTTGTGGCAGCCGTCTCAGCGAGGTAGGCGACCTTGTCTCGTATCGGGCGTTCACGCTCATGGTGATAGAGGTGGCCCGGGTTGTAGCGTAGCTTGGCAACCCAAGGAGCGACGACCTCGGCGAGGCGATAATTCTCCTGCAGGTCAATCGTCAGGGGCCGCGTCGCATGTTCGGCAACCTTCGCCAGTGCATCCGTGTCTTTGCGACTGTCTACGGCGATTCGAATCAGATCAGCACCCGCTGCCTCAAGCAACTGAACTTGTCTGATTGTGGCGGGAACATCCTGGGTCTTCGTCGCCGCCATGCTCTGCACGGCGATCGGGTGTCCTGCACCGATGGTTACATCGCCGATACGGACGGCTCGTGTCGGATTTCGCTGCATTTAGTCGCCGGCTCGATTGGGATTCAGTGGAAGATCAATACGGGCGTTGCCGTGTTCGTGACTCGCCATCATCGCCAGAATCAGTTCCAGGGTCTTGCGTCCTTCGGGACCATCTGAGACCAATTTCCCACCGTGTTCCAGGGTGTGGATCAGCTCATGCAGGGCGCCGATCAATCTCTCATACATGAATCCTCCGACGACAAGATCCGTCGTCGGCCATTCATAGTGAGATTTTCCCCGGATTACGTGCGCGTGCTGATCAGAAAGTTCTAAGCGGCCTTGTTCACAGGTGATGACGATCTGCGAGCCCGGGAAGTCCATTTTGTACGAGTTGTAAAAGGCACGCACGCCATTGTCGTAGCGAATATAGGCACTCGCATAGGGTTCCGAATCTGGGTCGCGGCCACCATCGCCACGATACTCGGTAAAGTCTTCGTATCCCTCTTCGAGGTCTGCCATTAGCCATGCCGCATCACCGTCGGCGTAGTAATTGATTTGGTCAATCAGATGCGTACCATTACGAAACAACATCGCACGCTGACTATACAACTCGGCGTGAATCGTGCGCACGGGGCCCAATTCACCCGAAGCGATCAGGCGCTTGGCCTCGACGTAGCGAGAGTCCCAGCGACGCGTGTGTTCGATGGAAAGCAACACACCTTCTGCATCGGTCGCTTCGATCATCCGATCCGCATCAGCGAGGGTCGTCGCGATTGGTTTCTCGCAGAGAATGGCACGAACACTTGGTGTTCGCGCAGCATTCACAACCAGATCAGCATGAGCATGGTCGGAGGTGACGACACTGACGAGACTTGGCTCCTCTGCAGCGAACATCTCATCCGCATCGGTATAGGTGCGCATATTCGGCCACACGTCGTGCCAATCAGCCTTGAAGCGTTCCAGCATCTCTGGGTTCAGATCACACACGGCCGTCAGCTCAGCGGCAGGATGCAGGGCGTAAGCCTGTGCGTGCGAACGTGGCATTGTTCCGTAGATCGAATCATCAGGCGGCCGATTGGCGCCAATACCTCCCAGGCCGATCAGCACAGCGCGATGAATTTGGGTCGGATCCTGCTGGCTCATAGTAGACGGTACCTTGTGGCGGCGATGGGTGTGGGCGAAAGGAAAATAGGAGCAATCGGTCTCGGCGCAGTAACCGAATCGTCACAGGATAGCAGGCGAGATGCCGTGGCAACTTATCCCGGATCCGATGTATCGGCAAGGCACCTTGCCGTATTAGATAGCCACTCATATACTGAAGTTCAACCGCAGTAAAAACCACAACATAGAGCTGGTTCGCTTGCTGGATTCAGTCGCCTGGACGGACAGATATTCCCGGGAAGAGGGCCCCGTATTCCTCACAGGGATGCAGGCACTGGTTCGTCTACTCGTCGACAAACAACGCCACGACGAGACCGATGGGTCCGGCGACGTCAATCAGACCTTTATCACCGGCTATGAAGGTTCACCTCTTGGGGGCTTCGACCTCGAGGTGGTCGCCCATCTGGAACTTCTCAATGAACGTGGTCGCACGGTTCACCAGTTTGGCATCAACGAGAAGACGGCTGCCTCAGCCATTCTCGGGAGCCAATATGCTGATAGTGGTGACGTTGACGCCTTCTGGTATGGGAAGGCTCATGGCACGCAGTGGATTCCAGATGAGACGTGGCTCGCCAATCTAGCAGGGACCCATGGGCGCGGATCCATGGTCCTTCTTTGTGGTGAAGACCATCGATCCAAGTCCTCCGTCTCACCAGGCACCAGCGACTGGGCTCTGCGTTCAAGTCTGGTGCCGATCTTTTATCCCGCATCCGTTGCCGAGATCATCGAACTCGGGATGCACGCCGTTCATCTAAGCAGATGGCTTGGTGTGGTCACGGCGATGAAGCTGGTCACGCCTGTGTGCGATGGTGGCAGCACGATTGATCTGGCGCGCACGAAGGTCCTTCCGCAAAGACCCGCTCAATACAACAAGCGTTTTCATCCGATTGTCATGGCCCTTGGCGCACTGCCCATGCAGCAGGAACTGGTCGAGACAAAGGTGCCTCTCATCGAGGCATACATCAGGGGCAATCACCTCAACCAGGTTCATTGGTCTGACGCCTCCGGACCTGTTGGCATTGTGACCAGTGGCAAGAGCTTTGTTGATGTTGATCACGCGCTGCAGCTACTACATACACGCGTACCGACTTTACATCTACGGGTCAGTTGGCCCCTCGATGCGGAGGGCATCAGGAGGTTTGCTGTCGAACATGGTCTGGAGACCGTCATCGTCGTCGAAGAGCCGGGCCCCTTTGTTGAAGAGGGAGTGAAAGCGGCTCTTCTCGGCGTCGATGGCGTACGGGCGGTTTATGGTGAGCGCGACGAGACGGGTGCGGTCTTGATCCCGTCCTTCGGCGAGGTAGATCCTGAGATTCTGGCGCAACGGTTGGCGCCGTATCTGCGTACGGGCGCGGCAGCATCAGCCGCCCTGACGCGCCTCGAAAAGATTGAGTCCCGCCGATTTCGTCCGGTTCCCGCCGTCTCACCCATGTCGTGCGGAGGATGCCCCTACAACGTCTTCCGCGACCTGAAGGGAGAAAAACCCGGCGGAGCGATCGGCTGTAGTTCTATTCGGGCGATTGGCGCCTACGATGATGGGGTTCGCTATATCCCAACGATGGGCGCTGGTGGTTCGATCTACTCAGGCACCGCGCTGTTCAATGGCAATCAGCACATCTATCAGTATCTGGGCGATGGTAGCTTCTTTCACAGCGGCCGCGGCGCGATTCAGAGTTGTGTTCAGGGGGACGTAAATATCACCTTCCTCTTGCTCTACAACGGCGCCGTCGCTCTGACCGGTGGGCAGACACCCGGGGGACAGCGAAGTGTCGCCGATGTCGTGGATGAGTTACTCGCCCTTGGTGTAAAGCACGTGGGAATCGTTGGAGAAGTCGACCACCGAACCGCCTCTGAGCGAGTGCACAATTTCCGGCTTGCCCAACACCCACAAGCACTCGAGCAGTTCCGGGAATTCACCGGCACTACGGCGATTATCCTCGACAAGGAATGCGCCACACAGAAGCAGAGACGAAATCGTCGTGCTGGCATCACACCCTCTCGCCACATCTATATCGATGAGGAAATCTGTGAAGGATGTGGAGATTGCTACAAGAAATCTGAGGGCTGCGCCGCGCTTTATCGGGTGCCAACAGCCTTTGGTGACAAGACGCAGATCCGGCAATCCTCCTGTGACCAGGATGGCCTGTGCATCGATGGTGAGTGTCCATCCTTCGTTAGCGTAATTCCCGCACCTGGTACCACACTGAGGCGTAAACTTCCAGAGCAGATCATCGACGACTTGCCAGCGCCTGCCGTGCGAAATTTGCTAAGCGATGAGCAGCAGATCTATACGCTGTATGCCGTCGGCCGAGGGGGGACGGGGGTCGTGACGATCTCCCACGTGTTGGCTTATGCAGCCATGGTGGACGGTCTGCACGTGTATTTGGCAAACAACACGGGGTTGGCGCAGAAGGGCGGCCCCGTGGAGGCCCCCATTCAGTTCAGTCGCGTGCGCCAACCCGTCTTCCATCGACTCGTGCCGGGTAGCGCCGATCTGTATATGGGCTTTGACCTATTCCGTGCGGCGGAGGCGCACAACCTTCGCTATGCCGACGCTGAACGCACCGTCGCCGTTGTGAGTACGACGCGCATACCCACAGCTGAGCAGAATCGTCATCCAGAGGCTGACTTTCCCGAGCCCGATGGATTGCGCGACATCGTCGACACCTGTACTCGCAGCGACGAAGGCGTGTTCCTGGATACCTACTGGATGGCGGAGAGACTCTTCGGTGACACATTGTTCGCCAATGTCATCTTGCTGGGCGCCGCCTGCCAGGCTGGGTTGCTTCCTGTCAGTGCGGCAGCGATCGAAGCGGGATTGGTGTTCAATGGCAAAGAGGCTGACACCAATATTCAGGCATTTCGATGGGGACGACTGGCGGTGGTAGAGCCGCAACGCCTGCAGGATGTACTCGGCGATGTCGTGCCAACGACGACAGACGCGATCCAGCTGCAGCGTGTCGCATTGGGGAATGGCAAAGCGCGACAGGTACATGATCAGGCGCTCGAGGCACTCGAACTGCCACCTGAGCACGCCGAAACGATCAGCCGTCGAATACGACATCTAGTTGACTACCAGGATCTCGACTACGCTGAGCGCTACGTGGAGATCGTGAAGGGGGTCAGAGATACAGAGCGGCGACACGGATCTGATTCACAGCTGACCGAGACTGTCGCCAAGTCTCTGCATCAGCTGATGACATACAAGGATGAGTACGAAGTCGCTAGGCTACTTGCCCACGGGGAAGCCGAGCAGCGGATGATCGATCGCTTCGACGGCAAGGTCCGTGTCGAGCGACATCTGCACCCGCCGGTCTTGCGCTGGTTGGGGGTAGGCAAGATTCGTGTCGGCACGTGGACGCGCCCTCTGATGGCGCTGCTTTATCGAATGCGCCGCTTGCGAGGCCGCCCATGGGATCTGTTTGGTTTCACTGCCTGCCGTCGGGTGGAGCGTTCGTTGATTGATTGGTATGTCCAACTGTGCGCACGGCTTGTCGATTGCCTTGATGCGAAGAATCTCGAACTCTGCACGCAGATCGCCGCTGAAGCGCAGAAAATACGCGGCTTCGAAGAGGTGAAGATCGAAGCGGCAGAGCGCATCAGAAGGGGGGTCGAAGCGCAGATGCTGAGATTGAATTCAGGCCCCAGCGATACGGAGGCTGCGGACACCAAGCGTCACCAAGTTGCTAACTAAACTAAAGCCGCCCAATTCGCGCGGCTGCCACTTGAACTGCGCCGGCGGCTAGGTGAGGGTGATGGTCTGTCTGTGACGCGCAGCGCGGCGGATGGCGTTGAGCAGGGAATCACTCGTCGTTAGCTGCTGCCATCCAGAGACCTGTGGATCAGGTAAAGCACTCGAGCTGTTGATCGTCGCCCGGACCCACTCCTGCAAAGGCGTGCGAGCCTCGAGGGGCTGTATCCCGCCATCGCCATCGATCAGATGAAGTCCCGTATCTGTCGAGTCTGTTGAGATCGATCCACCCGTCCCCACCAAGAGTCTGTCGGCACGGTCGGCGTCCGGTTGAGGTGTCACCACGATCTGAGCAGTGGCCCCACATTCGACGTGTACATGCATGCTTGCATGCCAGAGCCGCCGTGGACCCCTGCGGGTCACATTCAGTTTCGCGTGACTGACTGGCGATGACAATGTCTGTGCGCTCTCCATCAGGCCCTGCCACAGCGCCCACCATGTGGACAGCAGGCCTGAGGCGCCGCCACCACTGACACGTCTGTAGAAGACAGGGGCACCGAAGGCGGGTCTTTGGCGGGTCTTCTCCAACCTCTTCCATAGCCCATCATGCCGCCAGGGCATCCCACACAAAATCCCCTCGTTCGGCGTGCTTGCCGGGCTTCGTCGACCCGTATCAGGTATGGGCCCAGCTGAGTGGACCCTGACGCCCCGTTCCTGGCAAAATGCCACGTCGGCGGCAAGGCTTGCCTGGGGTGTCAGAAATAGTGC
>Ga0114999_10003636_pt1 | contig 19190 bp, 18 predicted proteins | sample ArcticOcean_MG_C_3_FD_89820 | JGI IMG/M metagenome (GOLD analysis project Ga0114999, IMG submission 89820) | Marine microbial communities from western Arctic Ocean - ArcticOcean_MG_CB8_126 | ecosystem: Environmental > Aquatic > Marine > Oceanic | place: Arctic Ocean: Canada Basin | collected...
CACTCGGATCTTCTAGCTTTTTCATGGCAGGCTCCTTGTGTTAGCGATGTGGGTACTTGATTGGTTTCCACATCAAAGATAGGGGGAGCCTGTTTTGTTTCAACTAAGATAGGGACAACTTCGCAGAACTGGGCCACAATGTTCAACTGTTTGATCTCGTAGAACTCCATATCGAGCAAGTTAATACGATCAATCAGTCGGCCAAATTCCCGCTTAGGAACTTCGAGCTCGCAGACGTGCGAAACCTCCAATTAGAATCTGAAACATTTGATTTAATTTTATTGATGGGCCCTTTATACCACCTTACAAATCGCGATGACCGTATTGAGGTACTCAAAAAAACGAAAAACTGGATTAAACCCGGTGGACGAGTAATCGTAGCGTATATATCTCGCTTTGCCTCTGCAATGGACGGATTTATCAGAGGGCTCTTTGCAGACCCAGAATTCGCCGATATTGTCAAACAAGACCTCAAATCTGGAATTCATACACCCAATAAGGAAAACACGCGTTATTTCACCGATAGTTATTTCCATCATCCCGACGAAATGGAAGATGAGGTCAGTACGGCAGGACTAACAGTTATTGACCATGTTGCAGTGGAAGGCATCGGTTGGCTTTGGCAAAATTTCGCAGAGCTGTGGTCAGACCAGCGGCAACGACAAATCATGCTCGATACAATAGAGATAACGGCCAGAGAAAAAACGCTACTGGGAGCCAGTGCTCACATCGCAGTCGTGGCAGAGAAATAGATTCGAGACCGAATTCCGCTTTCGCGCCTTAATCGTCAAATATTATAGGAGTCACCCATGCCAGAGCCAGCCACATTTCGCGGAGTTATTAACATCGGCAAGTCAATTGTTGACCGCTGCAAGAAAATACAGCCGCGCACATGGGGTGCCGAGGGCGCTATCATCGAATTGGTCAAGCAAGTAGGCGATTTAGCCCGGCATGTGATGGTCTTTGAAGGTTATTATGGCCAGCGCGATGATCAAGAGCGCTACGCTGCCGACAAGCAACTCATCACCCTCCCAACCCACGGGCGAAATTTCGCCCACGACGAACATGGAGCGTGTGTCGACCTCGACATCGGCGCCGAGGCGCTTGAATTCGAAGTCCTCCGCTTCTCTATCGAAACTCGCAGGGTCATGTATCGTACCGATGGCGCCGGAAAGACCGGCATCCGCTGAAAGTCCAGCAGCAAAAAAATACGACCACCAAAACAAAACCCATTTGCAGGACGGCAAATGGGCAATCATAAGGTGACCATAAAAAAAGGCGCCGCAGTGAGATGGCAGGCAAGCCTACCAATCCGTCACTACAGCGCCTAATTACAAAAGAAAATGGTTGATATTTTTAACTAATGGCTACCGCCGCCTCTTCCTCTTGTTCCGTCTCTTCCGCCCCACACGATCCAGGCGGCGCCCCGCACTCACACAGCGGCCGCCCAACCTCGTCCTGCATCGCATTCAGCCCGCCGCACGACCCCTTGATGCGCCGATTGCTAAAAATCACCCCCACAGCCATGCCAACCATCACCATGCCAAAAACCAAAAATGCGGGAAGCACTACTTCCATGCTGCACCTACCTTGTTAATAAAGCCGACTAACTGCCAAAGTCGTCAAAGCGAATCATCTCCTCTTCCACCCCCATATCGTCCAGCATCTTCAACACCGCCTGCAACATCAGCGGCGGCCCACAGAGATAATACTCGATATCTTCGGGCGCCGCATGCTGCGCCAAATAATGCTCCTCCACCACCTGGTGGATAAAACCCCGATACCCCGTCCAATTGTCCTCATCGCGCGAATCCGACATGGCGATGTGGAAAGAAAAGTTGGGAAATTTCTCTTCGATGTCGCGGAAATGGTCCTCGTAGAATACTTCGTTGGGATTTCTCGCCCCGTACCAATACGAAACCTTGCGACCCGTCTTTAAGGTATGAAAGAGATGGAAGAGGTGGGAGCGCAATGGTGCCATACCGGCACCACCGCCGATGTAGATCATCTCCCGCTCGCTCTCCTGAATAAAGAACTCGCCGAAGGGACCCGAAATCGTCGCTTTATCGCCCGGTTTCAGATCGAACACGAAAGAAGAAACCACACCCGGATTTACATCCATCCAGCCGCCTTTCTCGCGGTCGGGCGGCGGCGCGGCGATGCGGATATTGAGCATGACGATATTGCCTTCGGCCGGATGGTTGGCCATGGAATAGGCCCGAAAGACGGTCTCCGTATTTACCGTCTTCAAATCCCACATCTTAAAGCGATCCCAGTCTCCGTGGAAACGCTCGTCTACGTCGAACGTGCTAAAGCTGCACTCGAAAGGCGGCACTTCAATCTGGATAAAACCGCCGGATTCGAAGTCGAGAAGCTCGCCGTCGGGCAGCTTGAGCACCAATTCCTTGATGAAGGTGGCCACATTGTAGTTGGACACCACCTCACACTCCCACTTCTTGACCGAAAATACCTCGGCGGGCACCTCAATCTTCATGTCCTGCTTGACGCTGACCTGGCAGGAGAGACGCTCGCCCTCTTTGGCCTCGCGTTTGGTGATGTGGTTTAATTCAGTGGCCAGAATATCGCCACCGCCCTCAAAAACTTTGACGCGACATTGGGCACAAGTACCGCCGCCACCACAAGCCGAAGAGACAAAAATCTTATTGTCGGCCAACACGTTGAGCAACTTGCCACCGGCCGCCACCGAAAGCGCCTTATCGGGGTCGTTGTTGACCAGGATACTGACGTCGCCGCTGGCCACCAGCTTAGAGCGGGCGATGAGAATGACAACTACCAGAACTAGAACCATTCCGGTGAACATGCCTACGCCGGCAAAAATCTCAACGAACATAATACCTTCTCTCTACTCGTTCGGGTTTTGCTGCTTAAAGTTGGATGCCAGAAAACGACATAAAAGCCAGAGCCATCAGCCCCACGGTAATGAACGTGATGCCCAAACCGCGCAAACCGGGCGGCACATTGCTGTATTTCATTTTTTCTCGTAATCCGGCCAACGCTACAATAGCCAGAGCCCAACCAACGCCCGAGCCAAAACCATAGGTCAGGCTTTCGCCAAAATTGTAGTCGCGTTCGACCATAAAAAGCGAACCGCCCAAAATGGCGCAATTGACCGTGATGAGCGGCAGGAAAATGCCCAGCGCATTGTACAGGGACGGCACGAATTTGTCGAGAAACATCTCCAGAATCTGCACCATGGCGGCAATCACGCCGATGTAGCTAATCAACCCGACAAACGTCAGGTCCACGCCACTTAAGCCGGCCCAGGACAGGGCTCCCTCCTGGAGGAAATTCTTATAGACTAGATTGTTAATTGGCACGGTGATGGTCTGCACCGCAATGACGGCGATTCCCAAACCAAAAGCCGTGCTCACTTTCTTGGATACGGCCAGGAAAGTACACATGCCCAGAAAAAAGGCCAGGGCCATGTTCTCGACAAAAACAGATTTCATGAAAATACTCAGATGCGCTTCGACCATCTTAATGTGCCTCCTCCTCTACCTGGTCCGTCTTAAAGGATCGCAGAACCCAGATAAAGATACCGATGATGAAGAAGGCGCTGGGCGGTAGCAACATCAAACCGTTGGGCGCGTACCAACCGCCGGTGCTGGTCAAAGAAAAAATCTCGACACCAAAGAGCGACCCCGAACCAAACAATTCGCGTACGACGCCGACGACCAGCAAGATGATGCTGTAACCCAGCCCATTGCCGACGCCGTCGAGAAAACTTGCGCCCGGTCCGTTCTGCATGGCAAACGCCTCGGCGCGGCCCATGATAATACAATTGGTGATGATCAGACCAACAAAGACGGAAAGTTGTTTACTAATTTCAAAAGCATAGGCTTTGAGAAACTGATCGACGACGATGACCAATGACGCAATGACCGTCATCTGCACGATGATGCGGATACTGCTGGGCACGTAGTTGCGGATCAGGCTCACGGCCGTATTGGAACAGGCCAGGACGAAAGTGACCGCCAGACACATGGTCACGGCCGTCTCCAATTTGCTCGTTACCGCCAGAGCCGAGCAAATGCCCAAAATCTGTAGGGCGATGGGATTGTTTTTGAAGAAGGGACTAAAGAAAATGTCCCGGGAATCGTCTGTCATAATCAAACACCTCTTTCTTTCAGCTTGGCCAGATAGGCACCAAAGCCCGCATCCCCCAGCCAGTATTGGAGCATATTGCTGACGCCGCGCGACGTGATAGTGGCGCCTGAAAGGCCATCGACCTGGTATTTGGCGTCGAGGCGGGCGGAATTTACTTTGCCCTTTATAACCTTGATGCGCACCTCGCCTTTTTCGTTAAAGGCTTCCTTGCCGTTCCACAAGGCCTTCCAAGACGGATTGTCGACTTCGCCGCCCAAACCGGGCGTTTCGGCATGTTCGTAGTAGACCAGCCCCTTGATAGTCGACAAGTTTTTGGCGTCTAGGGCGATAAAGCCGTAGAGCGTCGACCAGAGGCCCAGGCCATGGACCGGCAAAATAACTTTCTTTACTTTGCCCTTTTGGCGCACTAGATAGACCGAAGCTTGCTTGGCCTGGCGCTTGATGTTGGCGATATCCTTCTTGGTGGCCACGGCAACACTGGTCGCCGGATCTTTAGCGGCGCGGCGCTGGTCGTAGATCACCCCGTCCACGTCGACGTACTCTCCCGTGGAAATATCGATCACTTTTGCCTCGATATTCTGGTAGAGCGTCTCTATGTCGGCGCCCTCTTCCAATAACCCGGCCGCCTGCAAAATATTGCGTTTCTTGTCGAGTGCCTTATTGATATTCTGCGTCGGTCTGAGATTGACTGCGGCCGTGGAGACCAGAACCGAACAGACAATACATAAGGCCAGGGCTACGAAAATCGTTTTGCCAATGCTATCTCTACCAGCCACTTTGCCACACCTTGCTTTTATATAACATTATAATACACGTTAGTTGGCGGTGCGCAACATCCGCCGCTTGATATTGGCCTGCAGCACCACGTGGTCGATCACCGGGGCGAATACATTGCCAAAGAGAATGGCCAGCATAACGCCTTCGGGAAAAGCCGGGTTGATGACGCGAATGAGAATGGTCATAAAGCCAATCAACAGACCGTAAAACCATCGCCCCGTATTGGTCATGCACGCCGATACCGGGTCGGTAGCCATAAATACGGTACCGAAGGCAAAACCGCCCAGCACCAAATGCCACAGCGGACTCATCTGGAACATCGGGTTGGTATCGCTGCCGATGGCCTGCAAAAGCGCCGCCGTGCCCACCGTACCAATCACCATGCTCACCATGATGCGCCAAGACCCCACCCCCGAAGCGATGAGGATAAAAGCACCGATCAAACAAGCCAGCGTCGAAGTCTCGCCTATCGATCCCGGGATAGTGCCCAGGAAAGCCTGCGTCACCGTCATTGTCTCTGTCAGCGCCACCATGCCATCGGCCGCTACCAGACCCAGCGGCGTGGCCGCAGTAAAACCATCCACCGCCGTCCAGATAGCGTCGCCGGTAATCTGAGCCGGATAAGCAAAATAGAGGAAAGCGCGCGCCGTCAGGGCCGGATTGAGAAAATTCTTGCCCGTGCCGCCAAAAACCTCCTTGCCAATCACCACCCCAAAACTGATGCCGACGGCTACCTGCCACAGTGGGATCGTCGCCGGCAAAGTGAGCGGGAACAGCATGCCAGTGACCAGAAATCCCTCGTTAATCTCATGTTTGCGGACGATGGAAAACAAAGCTTCCCAGGTACCGCCAACGATATTACAGACGAGGAATATAGGTAAGAAATAGAGCGACCCGTGGAAGAAATTGGCGAGCGTGCTGCCGGGATTATAACCAATCTCCAAGGCGTCGATAACGGCGCCGCGCCAGCCGCCGGCCGAGCTAAGATCCATCTTGGCCAGGACGAGATTGGCCTGATAGCCGGTATTCCACATGGCCATGAGGATGCAGGGAAGCAGAGCTACGACCACGGTGATCATAGTGCGCTTCAGATCGATACCGTCGCGCACATGGGTCGGCCCCTCATTGACACTGCCGGGCGTATAAATAAATGTATCGAGGGCTTCGTACGCCGGATAAAGCTTCTCCAGGACGCCCCCTTTTTCAAAATGCGGCTCGACCTGGTCGAGCAGGTCTCTCAAGAACTTCATCTATCCTTCTTTCTCGATTCTGTCGAGGTTATTGCGCAGCATAGGTGCGTATTCGTACTTGCCCGGACACACGAAGGTGCACAGTCCCAAGTCCTCTTCGTCCAGTTCTAGGCAACCCAGCGCCTGCGCCTGGTCCGTATCGCCGACGATCAGAGCGCGCAGCAGGAAAGTGGGAAGAATGTCCAGCGGCATAACACTCTCGTACGAACCAATGGGCACCATGGCCCGATCACTGCCCTCGGTGGAGGTGGTGAAATCGAATAGTTTGCCAGGTGAGAGTTTGGCGGCGAACACATTCTTGATGGAAAACTTGTCGAAGCCCGGTTTCTGCCACCCCAAAAATTCGCGCTCCCGGCCTTCGACCAGGGCAGATACCTGCAGGTGGTAGCGGCCCAGAAAATCAAAAGGCCCCGCAGCGACGCGCCCCGACAATACGGATCCCGATATAATGCGGTTTTCGCCCGCTGCCGTTTCCCCGGCCACCAAATCGCTGATGCGGGCGCCCAGCCGAGTGCGCAGCAGGCGCGGTTTATCGATCACCGGCCCACCCAGAGCAACGACGCGTTCGACCCACAATTTGCCCGTGCTGAACAATTTGCCGACGGCGATGACGTCCTGGTAGTTGATATGCCACACCGTCTTTCCCACCCCTACCGGAGCAAGAAAATGGATGTGCGTGCCCGGCAGGCCGGCCGGATGCGGACCATCGAACTCGGCCGTCTGCACTTTGCCATTGCTGGCAGCACCGCTACCCGACGCCCGGCAGACAAAAACGTCGCCATCGGTCAGTTTGGCCAATACCGTAAGCCCCTTATTGAAGTCCTCTTGATAAGCGGCGAGAACAACCTGGGGATCGGCAGCCAATGGATTGGTGTCTATAGCTGTAACAAAAAGCGCCTGCGGGGTGCTGTCGAGCGCCGGCACTTTGCTGTAAGGACGGGTGCGCAAGGCGGTCCACAACCCCGAGGCCACCAGCGTATCGCATACCTGTTGGCGCGCTAAATCCGCTAAATTGGCGTGCGACTCGAAGGTCTCTTCTTCATTGCCACTCAAGTCGATAACCACCGATTGCAGGACGCGCTTGGCGCCGCGATTGATGGCAGCCACCGTACCCGCTCCGGGTGCCGTATAGACCACACCGACATTTTTCTTATCTGCAAAGAGGACCTGGCCCAATTTGACCGCATCGCCCTCCTGGACCATCATCGTCGGTCGCATATCGTGGTAGTCGGGCCCTACGACGGCTACCTGACCAACAGCGGGGCCATCGGCGATAATCTGTTCGGGCGCGCCCGCGATGGGCAGGTCCAGACCTTTTTTTATTTTTATCCGCTCAGCCATTTATCGCTACATGTACCTCTCTTTTACTCGGTTTTTCTCTGCTGTCAAGACACGCGACAGACTTTGTCGACGGCCTGGAGTTAATAAAACCAACCCAAATATAAGACCTATATAAATATCCGCCAGAATTTCCCGCAAAAAAGTTGGTAAACTACAAATGGTGGATCTTCCTGCACTGCGATATGGCTATTGCCGCGCAATGAGTTGATTTTCTCTGCCTTATTCCCTTGTTTTAGAAACGAGAGAACGCCCTGAAACAGTCTTTTGCCGTATCCAGCAGGTACGTTATGAATGAGAAGTGGACAAAAGAAATCGTCGCAGAAATTTACGCCCGCCCCATTCTGGACTTAATCTACCAGGCCGCCACCGTACACCGCCAAAACCACGATCCCGGCGAAATCCAGGTGTGCACCCTGCTCTCCATTAAAACGGGTGGCTGTCCAGAAAATTGCGCCTACTGCTCTCAATCGGCCCACTTCGACACCGGACTCGAGCGCCAAAAACTCGTCGATGTCGATGTCGCCGTCGCAGCGGCGCAGCGCGCCAAAGACAATGGCAGCACGCGTTTTTGCATGGGTGCGGCCTGGAGAGAAGTGCGGGACGGCGCCGAATTTGACGAGGTCCTCGACATGGTGCGCCGCATTTCCGCCATGGACCTGGAAGTGTGTTGCACCCTGGGCATGCTCAGCCAAGAGCAGGCTTCCCAACTCAAAGAAGCCGGGCTGCACTCCTACAACCACAATCTCGACACCAGCGAAAAACACTATGCAGATATAGTTACCACCCGCACCTACGCAGACCGCCTGCAGACGATTGAGAACGTAAGCCGGGCCGGCATTTCCGTCTGTTGCGGCGGCATTTTAGGTTTGGGTGAAAGCGAAGAAGATCGCATTGACTTGCTGCACACGTTAGCAAATTTGCCTACACCGCCCGATTCTGTCCCCATAAACGCCCTGGTGCCCATTCCAGGAACGCCCCTAGCCGACCAAGAACGCGTCTCCGCCTGGGAATTGATACGCGCCATCGCCACCGCCCGCATCCTCATGCCAGCGGCCATGGTGCGGCTTTCAGCGGGTCGCGACCAGCTCTCACAAAGCGAGCAGGCACTGTGCTTTATGGCCGGCGCCAACTCCATTTTCTCCGGCGACCAATTGCTGACCACGCCCCATCCCGGCGCCGCCGCAGACGCCGACCTCTTGCATTTGCTGGACCTGCACCCCCGGCCATCTGCTGCACAAGAAGCCTTGCCGCAGCCAACAGGCGTTCATAGCTCTTCTACCACCTCGCCAATGCAATCATAGATCGACCTGAGTTGCTGGCGCTCGATGCAATAGGGCGGTATCACATAAATCACATTGCCCAAAGGCCGCAGCAGGAATCCTCTTTCCAAGAAACGCTCTTTAAGCACCGGCCCGACGCTGTGCAAGTACCCTTCTCCAGCGGCCACAACCACATCTAACGCAGCAATTGTGCCACAGACCCGCAGCCGCTGCAAGCGCGGATGTCCGCCCAGCCCGGCAAGTTCCTCTCGATGCCATGCTTCCAGACGGCGGAAGCGATCTTCATCCTGTTCTAATAAATCCAGCGATGCCAGCGCCGCCGCGCAACCGAGCGGATTGGCACTATAAGAATGGCCGTGATAGAGCGCTTTATGGGGATCGTCGCTGTAGAACGCGTCATAGATCTCGGCGCTGCACGCCGTTGCCGCCAGCGGCATAAAACCACCGGTAATCCCCTTGGCCAAACAAACGATGTCGGGCGCAGTGCCCGCTTTGGTGCAGGCAAACCACTCTCCTGTGCGCCCAAAACCCGTCAGCACCTCGTCATAAATGACGAGCACGTCGTAGCGTCGCAAAAGTGTTTCCATTTGCCGCAAAAATTGCGGCCGGCACATGCGCATGCCTCCGGCACCCTGAACTAGCGGTTCCAAAATCATGGCCGCGTACCCCTCTGTGTTGCCCTCTAGCAAGGCCTCTAATGCTTCCAATGCCCGCGTCTCTTCAGCCTCTGCCTGTGCCTCTCCAATGTGGGTCGCAGGAAAGGGAACGGTATCGACCGCAAAGAGCCATTCGCCAAAGGGCTGGGTAAAGAGCGAACGCGCGCCAACCGACATGGCCCCCAATGTGTCTCCATGATAGGCCCCCGCAAAACAGAGAAAACGTTGGCGGCCCTCAATACCTCTATTTTTCCAAAACTGAAAAGCCATCTTCAATGCCACTTCTACCGCCGTCGAGCCATTATCCGAATAGAAAATCCAGCGCAGAGAATCGGGCAATTTGTTTACCAGACGTTGCGCCAAGACCTCGGCGGGTTCATGGGTAAAACCAGCCGGGATGACCTGTTCCAATTGCTGCGCTTGCCGAGCGATGGCCGCGGCAATTTCCGCCTGCGCATGCCCGTGCAGGGTCACCCACCAACTAGAGATACAGTCCAGCACCTGCCGACCGTCCTCCAATTCCAGCAAGGCACCCCGACCGGCGCGCACCCTTTGGGGGATCGGAGCCGTCTTCATCTGTGTGTAGGGACTCCATACGTGCGACGCGGCCTGTGGCTCCTCTTGCGACTCTTCCGATGGCACTGCCAAACCGGCAAAACATCTCTCAAATACCGCCGACAAACTTGCGGAGGTAAGGTCATCCAGCGGCTCCACTTCTGCCACCACAGCGACTTGGCCAAAATGTTCAATCGTCTCCTTATTAGCCGGATTCTTTGGCCCATTCATCACCACGCCCGCAATAGCCAAACCGCGCTGCCGCAATTGTTCTAGACTCAATAAGGTGTGATTTATAGTCCCCAATGTGCTGCGCGCCACCAGCAAAACGGGCAGGGAAAAACGCTGCATGAGGTCCAGCATGGTGTGCCGCTGGCCAAGCGGTACCAAAATTCCGCCGGCACCTTCGACAACTAAACGCGGTGCCGCCGCCAGAGCGGGCAAGCAAAAGCGCTCCAACTCGATCTCCACTCCCTCCAGAGCGGCAGAAGTGTGGGGGGAAAGCGGCTGCGCCAACCTATATGTTTCCGCTGCAAAATGGTCATCCGACAAGCCAGTGGCCTGGCGCACCCACTCCGTATCTGTGATATCCTGCAAGCCGCTCTGTAGCGGTTTCCAATAGACTGCGTCCAGCCCCAATGTCAAAATGGCCGCAACAACGGTCTTGCCAACGTCGGTATCTGTGCCAGTGATAAAGAGGCGAGGGGGTAAAGTGACAGGCCTATGTTCTCTCGGTCTCATATTTCCCTTTGCTGCCAGACCTGCTCCACAACATCCCAACACGCCTGTGTATGAGTAAAAGGCAAGGCATGCCCAGCATCGGCAAAAACGCGCAACTGACTCGATGGCAATTGACTATGCAAGTGCTCAGCGCGCTCCAATGGCACAATGCAATCTGCGCCACCGTGCAAGAGCAAGGTGCGCGGCACGGTTTCAGCAACCGTCAACTCCAACTCGTCGGTGTGCAAACGTTTTAGATCGCGCTCAAGCAATTGGATATTTGCCGTCTCCAGCGTTGCGCACTCCTTTGCGGCCGGGGCGAAACACTGCGTATAAAAATCGTCAATAAGCCCCCAGGGCTCCAGCGGCAGACGCTCCAACATTCTCTGCACTACCCGGCCAGACCTTCTGGCCGCAATGCCTTCCTCGGGATGAAAACGCTGAAATCCACCCACAATCACCAGCAATTGAGCCCGCTCCAGACAGGCAGCGGACAAAAAGTGCAAGCCCAGCGAATGGGCGACGACAATTTGGCAACTCGTCTGTCGCTCTATATCCGACCACGCCATTGCCGGACGGCCAAAATACCCTCTTTCCAAGACCTGAAACTTGGCACGCGCCCCCGCCGCCGCGCGCCAACCCTGCCAAGCGCCCGCATCCCAAGCCCAGCCGTGCTGCAAGACAACCTCAAGCACTGCGGCCACGCCACTCTTGCAAAAGTTCCACCAAATGCTCGACGTGTTCCCAGCTGTGCAAGACGGAGAGAGTTAGCCGCAGCCGCGACTGCCCCTGCGGCACCGTCGGCGGACGGATGGCTACAGCCAGCACGCCGTGCGTTTCCAACCACTGAGCCAATGCCAATGTCTCGTCCTCCTCGCCAATTAGGACGGGCACAATTGGGGTGGTCGAATGCCCTGTTCCCCAGCCCGCTTGATTGAGCCGGCAGCGCACAAAATCCGCTTTGCGATGCAATTCCTCCCGACTTTCCTGCATTTGCGGGATCAGTTCCAGAGCCGCGTCCACCGCACCCAGTACCGCCGGGGGCAAAGCCGTAGTATAGATAAAACCAGGACAACAATTGATGATATACTGCCACAGCCTCTCTCCACAGGCGATATAAGCCCCAAAGGAACCGCACGCCTTGCCAAAAGTACCCACGACTAGGTCCACTCCCTTGCCACAGGTCAGTCCCATCCCCTGCGGGCCCACTACGCCGGTAGCGTGTGCCTCGTCGACCACCAGTAGCGCCTCAAATTCTTGGGCCAATTGCACCAACGTCTCTATATCGCTGCGGTCCCCGTCCATGCTGAACACCGATTCGGTGGCGATGAGGACGCGGCTATAATCCTGCGCTCGACTCTCCTGCAATAATTGGCGCAGATGCTCCAGGTCGTTGTGGCAAAAGCGCTGCACTTTGGCGCCACTACTCCGAGCCCCCTCTATCAGGCTGCTGTGGTTGAGGCGGTCGGCCAACACCAGCGAATGGCGATTGGCCAGCGTCCCCAGAAGAGAAGCATTGGCCTGAAAACCGGAGTTAAAAACTAGCGCCTTTTCTACCCCCTTCAGCTCAGCCAAACGCTCTTCCACCCGAGCAAATCCAGGATGCGTACCGCAGATCAAACGCGATGCCGTCGCCCCGGCACCATAATTCTGCAAAAATTCGCGCCCGCGTTGTACAACCAAGGGATGGCGGGACAAACCCAGATAATCATTAGAACTAAAATTGATCAGAGTGCGCCCATCGACACACACTTCCACCCCATCTCCAGGCACCATCTCCCGCAAGTGCCGCAGTTGATCTGCTTGCTCGCGCCGCTCTAACTCCGCTTCGACAAAATCCCATTTATTCGCCACAATACCAACGCCTTTTCTATGGTCTCGATTAAATAATAACTCGACGGTGTCTATATATACACCCTCTTTTCTTAACTATTAGACACCGCCATAACCCTGCACACTTGCTTGCCCTTCCGGCCTGCACTATCTATATATGAAGTAATGACCATTTTCACCTGCATATAATAATAATATGTCCAAGCGCGAAGCCCCAGACAAAATCACCGTCTCCCAACTAACCGCCAAAAAAGCGGAAGGCCGCAAAATCAGCATGCTGACGGCCTACGACTACCCCATTGGCCTGCTCCAGGATCAGGCCGGCGTCGATATCGTTTTTGTCGGTGATTCCGTCGGCGTCAATGTATTAGGCTATCGCAGCGCCCAGGAAGTGACCATGGCCGATATGCTGCACCACGCCAACGCCGTGCGCCGCGCCGTCCAGCGCGCCTTCTTTCTGGTCGACATGCCCTTCATGTCCTACCAACCCTCGGTCGAAACCGCGCTGCTCAACGCCGGCCGCTTGGTCCAAGAGAGCGGCGCCGAAGGGGTCAAGTTGGAAGGCGGCCAACGCATCCTGCCGCAGCTAGAGGCCATCGTCCGGGCCGGTATCCCCGCCATGGGACACCTAGGCTTCACGCCCCAATCCAAAACGAGCGAGCACTTCCTCTTTAGCAAAGAACGTGGCACCATACCCAAATTCCACGGCAAAGGACCGCGCGGCGCCCAGGAAATTATCGACCAGGCCCGCCTGCTCGAAGACGCCGGCGCCTTTGGCTTGGTCCTAGAACAGGTCACCGAAGAAACCGCCCAGGCCGTGACCGAGCGCCTCGCCATACCCGTGATCGGCATTGGTTCCGGGCGCTACTGCGACGGCCAGGTCCTCGTCGTCAACGACCTGATCGGCCTCAACCGCGAGGTGCCCATTTTGGCCAAGGCCTACGCTTCGTTACACCAGGACCTGGCAGATATATTCCGCACCTATTGCCGCGAAGTGGAAGAAGGCCTCTTCCCCAGCGCCGCCAACGCCCTGCAAATGGACGAGGACAAATTGCGGCAACTGCAGCAGCACTTAAACAAAGACGAAGAAGGCTGATCTGGCAGCCATATACCCAGCGTCGATTGACAACGCCCCAAGGAGAAAGATGCCCATGCCACGCACCGCCCGAATACTCACCGCCGCCTCCACCCTGATCCTTATCTCGCTTGCACCGCTCTTTGCCCAGAGCGACCAAACGAGCAATAATTGGGTGCAGCAGCACCTGGAGGCGTTGGATATCTTATTCGGCGATATAGTCAACCTGCTGGCCAGTGTGCTCTTTGCCGATTTTGGCACCGGCTTTCCTCTCATAGTGGCTTTTCTGCTCTGCGGCGGCATCTACTACAGTTTCTACTTTGGTTGGCTCTCTCTGCGCGGCATCAAACACTCAATCGATGTTATTCGGGGACACTATGACAACCCGGATGATCCCGGCGAAATATCCCATTTTCAAGCGCTCACCAGCGCTCTTTCGGCCACTGTGGGCCTGGGCAATATAGCCGGCGTCGCTATCGCCGTGAGCCTGGGCGGCCCCGGCGCCATTTTCTGGATGGTCGTCACCGCCTTCTTCGGCATGGCTTCCAAACTGGCTTCCTGCACTTTGGCCGTTATGTACCGCAGAGTGCATGCCGACGGACACATCTCCGGCGGACCTATGTACTATCTGGAAAACGGGCTCGAAACCAAGGGTCTAAAGGAATTAGGCCGCACCCTGGCCGTCATTTTCGCTTTCCTCACCGTCGGTGGCAGCTTGGGCGGCGGCAATATGTTTCAGGCCAACCAGACCCTGGAAATCCTCGCCACCGTATCGCCGTTTTTTCACACTTACAATTGGCTGATGGGCATTCTTTTTTCTCTGTCGGTGGCCGTAGTTATCATCGGCGGCATCAAACGCATCGGCCAGGTCACTTCGCGCATCGTGCCTTTCATGTGCCTGCTCTACGTCCTTACCTGCATTTTCATCATCCTCTCCAGGATCACCGAAGTACCGGCGATGATCGCTACCATCGTAGTCCAGGCCTTCTCACCTGAAGCGCTCTACGGCGGCATGATCGGCGTTTTGGTCATCGGCATTAAACGCGCCGCCTTCTCCAACGAGGCTGGCCTCGGCTCGGCCGCCTTTGCACACGCGGCAGCTAAAACTAACGAGCCGGCCCGCGAAGGCATGGTGGCTATGATCGGCCCCTTCATCGATACCATTATCATCTGTACGATGACCGGGCTGGTCTGTATGATCACCGGCGTCTATGCCGATCCCCAGTTCCAGGCCCAAGAAGGTTTCATCGTCGGCACCAAAATGACGGCCGCCGCCTTCGAATCTTTCATCCCCGGCTCGCGCTACGTTTTGGCCCTGGCAGTCATGCTTTTTGCTTACTCCACCATGATCTCCTGGTCCTACTACGGCGAGCGCGCCTGGGAATATCTCTTTGGCACCGGCTCCATCCTGATCTACCGCATCATTTTCGTTTGTTTTGTCTTTCTAGGATCCGTCACTGCCCTGAGCAATGTGCTCGACTTTTCCGACATGATGATCCTGGGCATGGCTTTTCCCAACCTCATCGGCGGCATTATTCTCAGCCCGCAAATCAAAGCCTGTCTGCAAGACTATTGGGGCCGCCTACAACGCGGTGAGATGCAACGCTACAAATAGTTTCAGTCCGTTGGCAATACAATACCTAACTCACCCCTGCCGACCTCTTCTTGCCATGCCGGAAAACGCCGACGCACTGCAGCGGAGTCCACTTTACCACGCGCCCAGTCTTGCATCGCCTCCAACCCCACCTGGTAGCGCCCGCGCATATTCCACAGCAACCACCCCTGAGCTCCACTGTCTTCCGCACCGTACATTTGCTCGACCACGTACCCCGCATCGAAATCCTCTACCCCATAAGAAAAAGCTTGTAACCAGGGCCGCACCACCACACCATGCAGCGCCGCCATAACCGCTATTTTGCGACAGCCTTCATAAACCAGATGATAGGGATAGTCTACGGGGCGCTCCATCTGGCCGAAGGGACCGTAGAAATGTGAGGGATACAACATGGGGCTGATCGCATCCAGCAAGGGCAGCAGCGCTGCCATATTCTGCCCTGTACTTTGCTGATCCGCAATGCGTCCCCAAGGAATGACTCCGAAAATATCTGCCGAGAGCAGCACACCGGTGCCCTCCAGTACTTTGCGCACGCGCCGCACAAAGTTGGTAATAACTTCATCGCGATCCATAAAAGCCGGATTGAAGGCAAATACGGCATCGCCGACGTCGCCTTCGGTGGGAAAGCGGAGATAATCTAATTGAATTTCGTCTACTCCCATATGCACCACTTCGCCGATAATAGCCAAGAGATAATCTTGCACTGCGGGCAGCGAGGGATCGACCCAATGCAACTCTCCCTGCTGGCGCCACAGATCGCCCTGAGTGCGCGACAGCGGCACCAGATCAAGCCGCCCCTGCGCCAACTTCCAATCCTCAAAGCAGGTAAGGCGCGCCACTACATGGATGCCGCGGCGCTGCAGTAAGTCGATATATTTGCGCAGATTTTTCGGGCTCACCCCGCCATTGGCACCAATGACACGGGCTATAGATAGGGAAGAAAAATAACCGAGATCGCCGCGGCGATTCTTGACATCAAAGACGATGACATTGCCACCGGCTGCTACTAAATGATCAGCCACCTTGGCCACTTTGACAGAATCGGTCAGCGGGCCCCCAAAATAGATTCCCCTAACAGCCCCCCAAAGCGGCGAGGTCGAGAGCAGACACAGCGTCAAAAACATTAACAAGAAAGGTCCCAAAAAACTCCTATTCGCAGTTTGCAGGGGCGGGGAATCATCCACCAAAATAGGACCTATCTTACTAAAAAAGCAAGGCTTACTTCATTTATACAAAATCATAAATCATCCTCTAAACCAAGCAAGACCTTTTCCTCGTCGCTCAAGAAAATCTCCTGCATTTCCAGGTCGGTAAAACTGCTCAACCACTGCAAGAGTCCGACCTGCTCCTCCTGGATACTTAAACGCAACTGCGAAATAAAGGCGATGCGATTGATGCCAAAAACCAAGGTGGTCACCTTGCCCCCCGCCAGGTCGACCTCGACTTGTTTGCTCTCACCCTGGTAGCGCACCTCTATCCAGTGGGAACCGGCCGGTATATTGCGCAACAGCAAACCGTTTTTCTGGCGCTGCAACAACTCCAGTGAATAACCTCCGTCCACTACCACTTCCATGCCGCCTCTGCCAATGGGATCGCCCAGCGGCGCCCGCACCAGGGCCAGGGTAGCGTCTAATTCGTCTAATAAATCGCTGTCGTCGACAAAATCAACCGGCGCACTCTGGCGATCCTCTGGCTCGGCAAAACTCACCGGCACATCCGGGCGAGTCTGCATCCATGCTGGCCGCGCGCGCTTGCTAGTCAGGCCAGAGGACCGCGTCAATGCATACACTATAATATTGGTAGCCGCCTGCAGAGTGGGTCCGGTGTCTATCTGTTCTTCGGTTGCCGGATTGGTCCCACCAGCCCATTGGGTGTACATGCGCAGATCGCTGAGTACGGCCACCAACTCGCCGTCTAACTCAATGCCCCACACACCTAGGGGAGGTGGTATAGACTCCTGGGTTTGCGCCAATTGGAACGGATTGACATCTTCGTTTAGCAGTGCCAATTCGGCGGCATCGTGCGCCTGGTAATCCGGATAGTACCATTCGCTGCCCTCCACATCCAATAGGTTTCCTTTGACCTCGCCGGGAAAACCACTGGGATAACTGTAGTAGGAATAGTAGATCGGGTGGCTCGGAGGCAATTCGTATATTTTGCCGTCGCCGCCCAAAATATTCTCCAGATGTGCGATCATCTCGCGCAAGAACCGATTGCGCCCCTCAATAAAAAGGAAACCACCCTGGCGTAGATAACGTCCTATGAGTTCCTTTTCCTCTTCGCTAAAATCGGTGCGCCGAGCGGGATTATGGGCGGTGAGGCCGCCGCCCTCAAAGAGAAAGTGAATGGGATCTTTGAGCAGGTGATCGGAAAGAAAATAATCGTATTGTATCGGGCGCATCTGCACCAGCAAGCCGGTGTGATCGCGAATATAGCGGGCCAGGGCGTCTAAGGCACCAGCCGTATCCGAACCCGCGCCGTAGACGCGCAGACGCGTCACATTGAGGTACCCCATCAAATCGCGCAGGCTGCTCAAATCGGGTACCACCATGCCGTGTTCCCGATTGGCCCGCGCCATATCGATGAGCCGCAGCAATTCCATCGCATCGCTGCCCATGGTGTCGATAAACGCCATCTCCGTCGGCGAGACCATTTCTTCCCTGGCCAGAATCGGGATCGACGACTTGGCGCCCATGGCCACCACCTCTTCCAAAACTTGGTCGGCACGTTCTATAACGATCTCGCTGGGCGGTAGGGCGTGTACGTCCAACCCCATTTCCTGCAATTTGCGCGCCTCGGCCTCGGTAGCCAGATATTCCATCTGCCGCGGCGGCAATTGCAAAGGCTCGGCAGCTCCCAGACGCTTAGGTTCAAATTTGGGCGGAATGGCCAAACGGGCGCGAAAAACATCGTTTTCGACCTCTCCCTGCCACCATTGCCGTATCCAGAACAACAGAACTAAATGCACTAACAACGAAGCTAATACACTGAACCACAGTATTTTATTGCGTACGAACAAAAACGATATCAGCCTTTCTTACCGCAGTCGTTTAATCGAAGTCTTAATTTAGATGCACGAGCGCCTAAAAAAGATAGTTATTTCCCGTGTTCTGCACCCGAACATATGCGCCAAGAGCGCGCTGGGCTATTTGCTTTCACATATACTTTTCTTATCTTTATAATAAATTTATGAATGATGTAACTATATTATTTTATTCAACTTAATCTATAAACCAATTCTGGAAAAAAGATACTATCTAATAAATATCTAATTTGTCGCTCAAAACCACCCCATTTTTCCCCTTGCGCCCGCGGCCGACCAATAACATTATATCCCCCATGCCGCTGACCTGCTGGATTCCCGTGCCGCCCGATATCTACTGGGCCCGCGAGTGGGCTGAGGACGCCGCCCCGATGCTCTACCGACACGAAGGCCTGCCCTATACCGGCCGGATCGTGGGCCAGCGGCACGACCGGACGCGGGAGCAATACTGGCTGTGGTTTATCGGCGAGGTGGCGGCAGCGGCGGATGCTGGCGAGGGGTTCGCGCTGAACTGAGGTGGTAGAGGCCAGCGAAGGGGGGGGATCACCTCGTGACGTTTAATGTCTAATAGATATAGATCTTATCTTCTTCTCGTTGATCGTCTTACTATGGACCCTGGATCAAGCAAAATCCTAACCGGACGTTACTGTATAGAACTCCGAAAACTTTATCTTCTTCTATCAACCGGTATAAGGTCTGTATTTGTTTTCTCTCATCGGTTGTACCTGAACCACACTCAGCCCAATGCTCGGCAAAATCAATTGTAGGATTTGCAAATTGGGGTAATACTAGTGATAATTTACTTTAACTGATGTTACGCAGCCTTGAGGCTTTTGTTTATCTTTTTGATCATGGATAAAAATCTGTTAGCCCTCTATAGCGATTATCTGTTGAGTTCGTTTGGCCCGACGACGGCG